>Ga0194132_10000665_pt1 | contig 70325 bp, 62 predicted proteins | sample TA2KigOf80mmetaG_FD_148612 | JGI IMG/M metagenome (GOLD analysis project Ga0194132, IMG submission 148612) | Freshwater microbial communities from Lake Tanganyika, Tanzania - TA2015054 Kigoma Offshore 80m | ecosystem: Environmental > Aquatic > Freshwater > Lake | place: Tanzania: Lake...
CCGGCCATCGACGAGCCGGCGACCAAGCCCAAGGCCACCCGCTCCCGCAAGGAGGAGCCCGTCGCCGCCGGCTAACCGGCGCCCTCTCGGGCTACTAGTTTCGACATCGTTCGCAAGCACATGGTCACCCGGCAGGCGCAACCTGCCGGGTGACCCTCTTAAGGCGAGGACGCAGGTAAGGCGAGGACGCAGGCGAGAATGCGCCCGCCCCACGCGGCTCGCGCCAATGTGGCGCCGTGCCTACACGCCCGCGCCGCGCCGTTGTATGATTGCGCCACATCGGCACCGCGCAACGGAGGAGGCTGACCATGAAGTTCCCGATCGGCGTTGGGTTGAACCGTGACCCACGCTACCCCGGACACTTTGGAATCCCGAGCGACATCGTCAACGTGCCGCAAACCGTTCCCCAGTGGTGGGCGGTCGTGTTCATCCTCGCCCTCGTCATCCTGCCGTTTGGCGTGTGGGGCGCGCTCACCGACACCACCCGGGTGAACGGGCTCATCCACGGCGGCACGGTGCTCACCGTGGCCTACTTCGTCTACGTGGCCCTCACCGGCATCGCGGGCTGGATCATACGCCACGAGAAGTTCGAGGAGATGCCGCAAATCTTCTTCAGCATCGTCATCGCGCTCGTCACCATCGCGGTCAACGTGTGGCTCATCGTTTTCCGCACCTTTGGCGATGGGCAGTGGTTCGCCGGCAGCATCGCCGTCGCGCAGACGCTATTCGCCATCAACATCCTCTACCGCTCATGGCAGATCGCGCTCGTCATCGGCCTCTTCACGACCCAGCCGCGCCGCCTCGACACCGTGGGCAGCACGCGATAACCCGTTCCCCGCGCCACATGCCAAGGAAAGGCCCCGCTCACCGAGCGGGGCCTTTCGCGTCGCACCGTTCGAACGCACCGTTCGAACGCACCGTTCGATCAATAGGTCAGCCCGGTCTCCTCGCGGGTGCGCGTCAGCGTGTCGACGATGGCATAGATCATCGTCTGCGCCGCCTTCACGACATATGGGCCGTAGGTGCCCGACATCGTGAACCCCCGAATGTCCTTTGGCATCTCCGGGTTTGGCGGCGAGCCGGAGATGCGAGCGGTCGGCAGGCCCCATGTGCGGAGCACGCCGGCCTCGGTCTGGCCCGCTCCCCGTCCCTCGTAGGTCTCGCTCTTGTCACCCTCCACGGCCTGCGCGCCACGGATCGACGACTGGATGATCCAGTTGTCCGGGTCGGTCCGCCCGCCAGGCATCGCGGTATACATCTCCCACTCGGCCTGCATGCCCGGATACTTTCGCAGCACGCCGTTCATGAACTCGTCGAAGATGTATTTCGCCTCCATGGGCGACATCCACGGCGCGGGCCGCATGTCGAGGAAGATCTCGGAGATGGCGGGCGACCAGTTGGGCTTGTCGGGCCGCCCCGCGCGGATGCCATTGGCCGAGATGGCCGGACGGAACGCCCCGGCGGCATACTGCTGCCGGTAGGTTTCCGACCAAGCGTCGATCTCTTGGAGTATGCGCGCCGTGTCCTGGATGACCCGATAGGCCATCTGCTTGTTGCTCTCATTCGCCATGTACATCGGATCGCCCTTCACGCGAATCCGATAGTAGTTCATGCCGGGCTCCTCCCAGGAGACGTGGTAGCCCGGCTTGTGGAACAACGCATAGTCGCCCGTGATGCCGCGCGTGAGCGCGTGGAACAGCCCCGCGGTGAGGCTGATGTTCTTGCGCGGCTCGTCGTCCGGCGAGGTCGCGGGCGCGCCGCCGGCAAGCGTGGCCGCGTTGAGCGTGCCCTTGAACGGGATGCCCGCCTTTTGGAGCGCCTCCACGGCCATCATGATGGCGACGGCAAGCCCCTTGTCGTTGTTGGAGCCAAGGCCGATGACGGTTTGCCCCTCCACCTGCGCCGGGCGCAGGTTATCGCGCCGCATGGGGTCGCCCCACTGGAGGCCGTCGCCCTTGATGTTCCCGCGCCAATGGGTGTCGATCGGGCAGCAGAGGAGGATCGTGGGTCCCGAGCCGTCGCCCTTGATCCGGCCGATGGCATTGCCCTGCATGGGGTCCATTTCCTGGTAGAACGCATCGACGCCGAGCCGCTTCCAGTAGTCAACGACGTAAGTGTTGACCTCCTTCTCGTAGCCAGTGGGGCTGTAGATGTTGGTGATGTCGACGTCGAGGTCAATCGCCTTTTTGACGTCGAGGTACGACCAAGCCTGCTCGATCCACTGGCGCTGCTGGGCCGAGAGCGGCACCTGTCGCACCCGCACCGTTTTCGGCGCCTCCGGCCAGTTATCGAGATAGGCGTGGTAGTTCGCGGATTGCATCGACGCGGGACGGCTCTTCGTCTTCGTCTTGGTAGCCACGGTGCGCCAACCTCCACCTGAAAAGGTGGCGCCATGTTACTCCACGGCGCCACCCCGCGCGATGCGCGGTATTGGAACGGAGCACGGCTCCGTTTACAAGTCCCTCACCTTCGGGATGATCTCTCTCGCCAGGTATTCCGGCACCTCGTCGCGCTCGTAGAACAGGTGCTGGAACATCACCTCCTCCAACCCCAGCCGCGATAGCTCGCCGAGTTGGTCCACCACCTGCTGAGTCGTCCCGCCGATCATGCCCAGCTCGGGCCCCCGCAGCACCGTCTGCTCCGCGCTCAACGCCTCGCCCCGGCGCGGCATCTTCGACAGTCGCTCGGCGACCATCAGCCGGAATCGCTCGTCCGGGCCCACCATGGCGAAATTCATCATCGACCGGCGGATCGCGTTCGGGTCGCGCCGCTCCGCCTCGCAATGCCGCGCCAACACCTCGTTCTTGCGAGCGAGGTCCTTGGCCGACAGCCCCACGCTGTTCCACTCGCCCGCGTACCGCGCAACCACGCGTAGCGTCCGCTGCTCGCCGCTGCCGCCAATGACGAGCGGCATGCGCGTCGCCGGCTTCGGCTGGAGATCGACTCCGTCCACGCGATAGTAGCGCCCGTCATAGCGCACCGGGCCTCCGCTCCACATCGCGCGCATGAGCTGGATGGCTTCCTCCAACCGCTCGAACCGCTCCCTCGCTGGCGGGAATGGGATGCCATAGACCCGGTGCTCGTTCTCGTATCAACCCGCCCCGACGCCCAGGATGAACCGGCCGTTGCTCAGCTGGTCGAGCTGCGCGGCCATGCGGCCAACATCCACCGGCGACCGGAACGTGACGGGCGTGACGAGCGGCCCGAAGCGAATGCGTGTCGTCTCCTTGGCCGCCACGGCGAACGAGAGGAACGCGTCGATGGAGCTTTGCTGCGAGCCGATAAAGTAGTGGTCGGAGCGGTGAACGCTCGCCAGGCCCAGGCGCTCGGCCAGGGCAAGAATATGGCTCCAACGCTCCCAGGTCAGACCGTTTTGCCCCTCGACCATGAGACTGATACGCACGGAGACACCTCCGGTGAAGTAGGACGCCAGCCTACGGCGCGCGGATGTGCGCGGCAATAGACGTGAAGGGTGACATACATCGCACCATCCGCGGCCAGGCCGCTGGGCGATAGAATGAGCGCGCAACACAACACGAAGGTGACGCCCATGACCTCACCCGCGCGCCGCGGCCAAACGAAGGTGCCCATCGAGTCGCCGCCTCCGCCTCCTCGCGTCGCGATCGAGCACGTCACGCCCGGCGTCGACGGCGGCCGGTTCCCCGTGAAGCGCATCGCCGGCGAAACGGTGGAAGTGCAGGCCGACGTGTTCGCCGACGGCCACGATGTCGTAGTCGCGACCCTGCTCGTCGCCAAGGATGGCGAGGAGGCTTGGAACCGCGTGCCGATGCGGCATTTGGGCAACGATCGCTGGAGCGGCGTGTTCAAGCTCGGCTCCGTCGGTTGCTACCGCTACGCCGTGGCGGGCCGCGTCGATCATTTCGAAACTTGGCGGCACGATACGCTCATCAAGTTGGAGGCGGGGCAAGACATCAACGTAGAGCTGGAGATGGGCGCGCGGCTGCTGGAGGAGGTCGCCGCGTTCGCCGAGGGCGACGATGCGGCGGCGCTGCGCGCGGCGGCCGCCGCCCTGCGCGCTCCGTCGGACCGGCAGGCAGTGGCGCGCCAATTGCAGGATGAAGCCGTCGCCGCCATCATGGGCCGCCACGGTGCACGCTTCGAGACATCGAGCCCCAAGCTGCGTTTGATGGTCGACTCGTCGAAGGCGGCGTTCAGCGCGTGGTACGAGCTGTTTCCGCGGTCCCGTGCCGCCGAGCCGGGCGCTCATGGCACGTTCCGCGACGTGGAGCGCCAGCTTCCGCGCATCGCGGCCATGGGTTTCGATGTGCTGTATTTCCCGCCCATACACCCGATCGGCCGCTCGTTCCGTAAAGGCAAGAACAACCAGGTCGTCGCGCAAGAGGAAGACGTGGGCAGTCCGTGGGCCATCGGCGGCCCTGAAGGCGGTCACAAGGCCATCCACCCACAGCTCGGCACCCTGGCCGACTTCCATCACCTCGTGGACGCCGCCAAGGAGCACGGCATCGACATCGCGCTCGACCTGGCCTACCAATGCTCCCCAGACCACCCCTACGTGCGAGAGCATCCGGAGTGGTTCAAGCGGCGCCCCGACGGGACCGTTCAATACGCCGAGAACCCGCCGAAGAAGTACCAGGACATTTATCCATTCGACTTCGAGACGCTGGCGTGGCGGTCGCTGTGGGACGAGCTCAAGGGCATCGTCGACTATTGGGTGGCGCAGGGCGTCCGCGTCTTTCGCGTGGACAACCCGCACACGAAGGCCCTGCCGTTTTGGGAATGGCTCATCGCCGAGGAGAAGCGCGAGCACCCCGACCTCATCTTCCTCGCCGAGGCGTTCACCAGGCCCCGCATGATGGCCCGCCTCGCCAAGCTGGGCTTCACGCAGTCCTACACCTACTTCACGTGGCGGAACTCGCGGTGGGAGCTGACGCAATACCTGACCGAGCTGACGCGGACGGAGCTGCGCGAGTATTTTCGGCCAAACTTCTGGCCGAACACGCCGGACATTTTGCACGCCACGTTGCAGAATGGCGGACGGCCCGCGTTCATGGCGCGGCTGGTGCTCGCGGCGACCATGTCGGCGAACTACGGGATCTACGGCCCCGCGTTCGAGCTTGGCGAGGCGACCCCACGCGAACCCGGAAGCGAGGAATATCTCCATTCCGAGAAGTATGAGATCAAGCGCTGGGATTTAGGGTCGCCCGCGAGCCTCGAGCCGCTGATAACGGCCGTCAACCGCATCCGGCGAGAGAATCCGGCGCTACGGCAAACGAACGACATTCACTTTCACCAAGTCGACAACGAAAATGTCATCGCATACAGCAAGCGCTCGGGTTCCAACGTCGTGCTCATCGTCGTGAACCTCGAGACGCGGTGGACCCACTCGGGCTGGATCACGCTGGACCTTGCCAGTCTGGGTTTGGACGGCGTCGAAGAATACGACGTCACCGACCTCGTGTCGGGAGCGCGCTTCCGATGGCGTGGCGACCGTAACTACGTGGAGCTGAACCCCGACGTCCTTCCGGCGCACATCCTGCGGATCGAGCACCCGCGGCCCGAGCCGGTGACGCAACCAATCCAACAGCCGGTGGCACCATGGCAGGAACCTTCATGAACGAACGGGTGAACGCGTCCGAGGTCATCGGAGACGATTCCCTCTGGTACAAGGACGCGGTGATCTACGAAGTGCACGTCCGCGCGTTTCAAGACAGCGATGGCGACGGCATCGGCGATTTCCGCGGGCTCACGTCGCGACTGGACTACCTCCAAGACCTCGGCGTCACCGCGCTTTGGCTCCTGCCCTTTTATCCATCGCCCCTTCGCGACGACGGCTACGACATCGCCGATTACATGGACGTTCACCCCTCCTATGGCACGCTGCAAGACTTCCGCACGTTCCTGCACGAAGCCCACCGGCGCGGACTGCGCGTCATCACCGAGCTCGTCATCAACCACACGTCCGATCAGCACCCCTGGTTCCAGCGCGCGCGACTGGCGCCCAAGGGCAGCTCCACTCGCGACTTCTACGTGTGGAACGACACGCCGGACAAATACACCGGCGCGCGCATCATCTTCAAGGACTTCGAGCGCTCCAACTGGACACTGGACCCGGTGGCGGGCCAGTATTACTGGCACCGGTTCTACCACCATCAGCCTGACCTGAACTTCGAGAACCCAGCGGTTCACCGGGCCATCTACCAGGTGTTGGACTTTTGGATGGGCATGGGCGTCGACGGCATGCGGCTGGATGCCGTGCCCTACCTGTTCGAGTCCGAGGATTCCGACTGCGAGAACCTGCCGCGCACCCACGAGTTCCTGAAGGACTTGCGCGCCTACGTCGACAGCAAGTACCCCAACCGCATGTTGCTGGCCGAGGCCAACCAGTGGCCCGAGGACGCGGCGGCGTACTTCGGCGACGGCGACGGATGCAACATGAACTTCCACTTCCCCGTCATGCCGCGCCTGTTCATGTCGCTGCGGATGGAGGACCGGTTCCCGATCATCGACATCATGCGGCAGACCCCCGCCATCCCCCCCAACTGCCAGTGGGCCATGTTCCTGCGAAACCACGATGAGCTGACGCTGGAAATGGTGACCGACGAAGAGCGCGATTACATGTACCGCGTCTACGCGGCGGACCCGCAGGCGCGCATCAACCTTGGCATTCGTCGTCGGCTGGCCCCGCTGTTGGGCAATAACATTCGCCAGATCGAGCTGATGAACGCCCTGCTCTTCTCATTGCCCGGAACGCCGATCATCTACTACGGCGACGAGATCGGCATGGGCGACAACGTGTACCTTGGCGACCGTAACGGCGTCCGTACCCCGATGCAATGGAGCGCCGACCGTAACGCGGGTTTCTCCAAGGCGAACCCGCAGAAGCTGTATTCGCCCATCATCATCGACCCGGCGTTCCACTATGAGGCCGTGAACGTCGAGGCGCAGGAAAGCAACCCCCAACTGCTGCTGTGGTGGATGAAGCGCCTCATCAACACGCGCAAACAACACAAAGTGTTCGGCCGCGGAACGCTCGAGTTCCTCTACCCCGCCAACACCAAGGTCCTCGCCTTCTTGCGGCGGCATGAGGATGAGATAGTGCTGATCGTCGCCAACCTCTCCCGGTTCGCGCAGGTGGTGCAGCTGGACCTCGGCGACTTCAGCGGCTCCATCCCCGTCGAGCTGTTCGGCCAGACCGAGTTTCCCCCGATCGTGAAGGACCAGTATTACACCGTCACCTTGGGCGCCTACGGGTTCTTCTGGTTCGACTTGGTCGCGCAGAAAGCCCAGACGCCGGAGCGCGCCGATGGCGCCGCGCCGAAGGACTTCGGCGTGCCGCTGCTGCACATTCGCGAGCGCTGGCAGACCATGTGCGAGCCGCGCTCGCACGTCATGCTGTCGACGGTGCTGCTCGGCTACGTGCGGAGCCGGCGGTGGTTCGCCGCGAAGGCCCGCCATGTGCAGTTCACCGACATCGAGGACGTCATTCCCGCCCGCATCGGCAACATCGACGCTTTCTTCACGTTCCTGCGTCTCGAATACCTCGAGGGCGAGCCCGAGGTCTACCTCATCCCCATCGCCAGGGCCACGGGCCAAGAGGCGGCCGACATGGCGGCGCAAAGCCCCGGCAGCGTCATCGCCAGGACGCGCCCCGTCGAGTCCGACGATGTGGAGGGCGTGCTGTACGACGCGCTGGCGAGCCCCGCCTTTTGTCGCGGACTCATCGAATTCATCGGCCGCGGCCAGGAGATCGACACTGGCGCGAGCGTGCTCATGGGCGAGCCGACGCAAGCCTTCCACGAGATCGTCGGCAATCCGAACGACGTTCCCCAGGCATCCCTGGGCTCCGCCGAGCAGAGCAACACGTCGGTCACGTTTGGGCGCAAGCTCATGCTCAAGCTGTTCCGGCGGCCCGGCGAGGGCATGAACCCTGACGTCGAAATCGGCCGCCACCTGACCGAGGCGAGGCTGTTTTCCAACATCGCCCGGGTAGCGGGCTCGCTGGAGTACCGCCACGGCTTGCGGACCATGCCCGTGTCGGCGTTGGCCGTGCTGCTGGAATACATCGAGAACCAAGGCGACGCCTGGGCTTACACGCAGGAGTTCCTGGCGGGCTTCTTGGAAAACGCCCTGGCCCAGCCTGGCACCGTGGTGCTGCCCCGCGCTGCCGGGCACATCCTCGACATGGACCTGCGGGAGATGCCGACCGAGCTGAAAGAGCTGGCGGGGCCCTACTTCGCCAACGCCGAATTGCTGGGCAAGCGCACCGGCGAACTGCACCTCGCCCTCGCTCGGGGCGTGGCCGACGCCAGTTTCGCGCCCGAACCCTTCACGGAGCTATACCAGCGGTCCGTCTACTCGTCGATGCGGACGCAGACCATCCAAGTGGTTCAAATGCTGCGGAGCAAGCTGCCGACCTTCTCCGGCGCGGTGCGCGAACAGGTGCGCCACGTCATCGAGCACGAGGACGCCCTGCTGCACTGCTTCGATGCCTTGCGCTTCGACCGGTTCGACGCCATCCGTATGCGTATACACGGCGATTACCACCTGGGCCAATTGCTCTTCACCGGACGCGACTTCATGATCATCGACTTCGAGGGCGAGCCCGGCCGTCCCGTCTCGGAGCGCCGCCTCAAGCGGTCGCCGCTGCGCGACATCGCCGGCATGGTGCGGTCGTTCGACTACGCCGCCCAGACCACGCTGCGAAGCCAGGGCCCCGCCGTGCTGCGCCCGGAGGACGTGGGCAAGGCCGAGCCGTGGGCCACCGAATGGGCCAAGTGGGCGGCGACCGTGTTCGTCAAGTCCTACCTCGAAACCGTGCAGCCTGCCCACCTGCTCCCCGAGGACCCCGCGCGTCTGAAGGTGCTGTTGGATGACTTCGTGCTGTCGAAGGCGTTGTACGAGGTCTCGTACGAGCTCAACAACCGCCCCGACTGGGTGGAAGTGCCGCTCCGAGGCGTGCTGGCGATGATCCCCGCGCCGCTCGTCAAATGAGCGCTCCCAGCCGGCTGCACGCGCTGGCATATCTCAACGGCGTTCAGACGAGCTATCGCGGTGCCGGCGGTCGCATGGTCCAAGCCTCGGATGAGTCGCTGCTCCACGTCCTGCGGGCGTTGGGCATCCCGCTCTCCAGCGCCGACGAAGCGGACGACGCGCTGCGAGCGGGCCGCCTCCAGGCGTGGCGGCAGGTCCTGCCGCCGGTGGTTCCCGTGTTCGCGGGCGAACCGGCCGACGTGACCGTGCGGTTGCCCGCGAGCGAAGCCGGCGGCGTCGCCGCGGAGCTACGATTGGAGGCGGACGCGGCGGTGCCGGTGGATTGGGGAGCGGCCGCGCGCCAGGCCGAAGGCGCCATCGACCTCGACGGCCGGCGCTTCGTGGCATGCCGCCTCCCGCTGCCGGACGGCCTACCCTTGGGGTACCATCGCCTCGACCTTCGATTCCAGTCCGGCGAGGCGAGCGCGTTGGTCATCTGCGCCCCCGCCAGCGCCCCGGCGGCGAAGCGGGCTTGGGGGGCGTTCCTCCCACTTCACGCGGCGCGGCCAGCCGCCGGCGAGCCGGCCGCGACCTACACGGACCTAGAGCGGTTGTGCCGCTGGACCCGCGCGCGCGGTGGCGCGTTTTTCGGCACGCTGCCATTGTCGCCGACGTTCGTCGAGCAGCCCTACGAGCCGAGCCCGTACTCGGCCATCTCCCGGCTCGCCTGGAGCCCCTTTTACGTCGACCTGACGCGCGCGCCCGGCTTCGAGCATTCGCCGCCCGCCCGCGCCCTGGCGAGCGATCCCGCGTTCCAGGCCGAGGCGCGGGCCCTGAGCCAGATGCCGCTGGTCGACTACCGCCGGACGATGGCATTGCGCCGCCGCGTGATGGAAGCCCTGAGCGCGGAGCCGGCGAACGCGCGCGGCTCGTTGGCCTTCGCCGCGAGCCAGCCCCACGCCGCTTCCTACGCGCGGTTCATGGCGGCCACCGAGCGCCACGGCACCTGGCCCACCTGGTCCGACCGAATGCGCGACGGCCATTTGGACGCGGGAGGCTACGATGACCGCGCGGTCGCCTACCACCTCTATGCCCAGTGGGCGGCGCACCTCCAAGCGGAGCGCGCGGCCGAGTCCGGGGCGGGCCTGTACCTCGACTTCCCCCTTGGCACCAATCGAGACGGTTTCGACGTGTGGCGGTTCCAACGGCAATTCGCCGTGACCGCATCCGTCGGGGCCCCACCTGACCCGCTGGCCCTGCAAGGCCAGGACTGGGGCTTTCCGCCGCTGCATCCGAGGCGATCGCGCGAGCACGGCCACGCCTACTTCATCGAAAGCGTGCGCCACCACATGCGCCACGCCGCGATGCTGCGGATCGACCACGTGATGGGGCTGCACCGCCAGTTCTGGGTGCCCCACCCGCTGCCCGCCAGTCATGGCGTTTACGTCCGGTATCCAGATCGCGAACTCTACGCTATCCTGACGCTCGAAGCGCACCGGCATGCCGTGGCGATCACCGGCGAAGACTTGGGCACCGTGCCCGGTTATGTCCGCGCCACCATGCGCCGCCGTGGCTTCATGCCCATGTTCGTGGCCGAGTTCTCGTTGCACGCCGACGAGACGGCCGCCATGGACCCAGTGCCGCCGGGCGCCGTCGCCAGCCTTGGCACGCACGACACGCCGACGTTCGCCGCCTTCCTGCGCGGCCACGACGCCGCGCTGCGCGGGACGTCGGGACAGTTGACCGCCGAGCAGGTCCCCGGCGAGCAGCGCGGGCGCGCCGAGCTGCGGCGTCGGCTGGTCGCTTGGCTTCGCGGACAAGGTTTGCTCACCGGCGCCGGCGACGACGCGGAAATCGTCGCCGCGATGCTCAAGGCACTCTCGGCCAGCGATGCCGGCGTCGTCCTGGTGAACCTGGAAGATCTGTGGCTTGAGGAAGAGCCGCAGAACGTGCCCGGCACGGGACAGGAGCTTCCGAACTGGAGACGGAAAGCCCGGTACGCGCTCGACGAGTTCGAGCGGTTACCCGGCATTTCGGACCTCCTGCGACAACTCACGGAACTTACCGTAGACTGAGGCGCATGATGCGCCACCCCGCCGATCACGGCGTCGCCGCCGTCCGCCACGACTTCTCGCTGCTCACCGACAACGACGTGTACCTGTTCAACGAGGGCACTCACTTTGACCTGCACCGGAAGCTGGGCGCCCACCAATGCACGGTCGACGGCGTGCGCGGCACCTACTTCGCCGTGTGGGCCCCGAGCGCGGAATCGGTCATGGTCTTCGGCGATTTCAACCAATGGAACCGTTCGAGCCACCCGCTGCGGCCCCACGCGTCATCCGGCATTTGGGAGGGCTTCGTTCCCGGCGTCGGCCAGGGGACGATCTACAAATATCTCGTCGCCGGGAGGTATGGCGGCAGGGTCAACGAGAAGGCGGACCCATTCGCGTTTCACGCCGAAACGCCGCCAAAAACGGCCTCGATCGTCTGGGACATCGGCTACGAATGGGGCGACGCGGAATGGATGTCAGGACGCAAGCGCCGCAACGCGCTGAACGCGCCCATTTCCATTTACGAAGTGCACTTGGGCTCGTGGATGCGCGTGCGCGATGACCATGACCGCTGGATGAGCTACCGCGAGATCGCCCCCAAGCTGGCCGACTACGTCGCTGACATGGGCTACACCCACGTCGAGCTGCTGCCCATCATGGAGCACCCCTTTTACGGGTCATGGGGCTACCAAACGACCGGCTACTTCGCCCCCACCAGCCGCTTCGGCACGCCGCAAGACTTCATGTACCTCGTCGACCACCTCCACCAGCGGGGGATCGGCGTCATCCTCGATTGGGTGCCCTCCCACTTCCCCAACGACCCCCACGGGTTGGCGACGTTCGACGGCACCAGCCTATACGAGCACCAAGACCCGAGAGAGGGCTTCCATCCCGATTGGAACTCCTACATCTTCAATTATGGCCGGCACAAGGTGCAGGCGTTTCTCATCAGCAGCGCCATGTTCTGGCTGGAAACCTACCATGCCGATGGCCTGCGCGTGGACGCCGTCGCGTCAATGCTCTACCGCGACTATTCACGCAAGGCCGGCGAGTGGATTCCCAACCAGCATGGCGGACGCGAGAACTTGGAGGCCATCGCCCTGCTCCGTCGCATGAACGAGGAGGCGTACCGCCGCTTCCCCGACGTTCAGACCACCGCCGAGGAGTCCACGGCCTGGCCCATGGTGTCGCGCCCCACCTACGTCGGCGGCCTCGGCTTCGGCTTCAAGTGGGACATGGGCTGGATGCACGACACGCTGGAATACATGCGGCAGGACCCCATCCACCGCTCCTACCACCACCACGAGTTGACCTTCCGCGCCGTATACGCCTTCAACGAAAACTTCATCCTGCCGTTGTCCCACGACGAAGTGGTGCACGGCAAGGGCTCGCTGCTCGCGCGGATGCCGGGCGACGCCTGGCGGCAGTTCGCCAACCTGCGCTTGTTGTTCGGCTACATGTTCGGCCAACCGGGAAAGAAGCTGCTGTTCATGGGCGGCGACTTCGCCCAAGGCCGCGAGTGGTATCACGAATCCAGCCTCGACTGGGACCTGCTCGCCATCCCCTGGCACGAGGGTGTGCGACGGCTTGTCCGCGATCTAAACCGCCTCTACCGGACCTTGCCCGCGCTGCACGAGCTGGACAGCCAGCCGGCCGGATTCCAATGGGCCGAGCTCAACGACAGCGCCAATAGCGTGCTATCGTTCGTTCGGCTCTCGTCCGACTCCCGCCGCGAGGATGGCGTGCTCGTCGTGTGCAACTTCACGCCGGTGGTCCGCCAGGGCTACCGCGTCGGCGTGCCATACCCGGGCCAATGGCGCGAGGTGTTGAACACCGATGCCGCGGTGTACGAGGGCAGCGGCATCGGCAATGGCGACATCGTCTCCACCGACCGCACGCCAATGCACGGCAGGGCGCAATCGCTGTCGCTCACGCTGCCGCCGCTCGGCGCCCTGTTTCTCAAGCACGAGGGGGCATGACGACCCAGCGGTTCATTTGCGTCCACGGCCACTTCTACCAGCCACCGCGCGAGAGTGCCTGGCTCGAGGCGATCGAAGCCCAGCCCAGCGCATATCCCTACCATGACTGGAACGAGCGCGTTGACGACGAGTGCTATGCCCCGAACACCCAGTCGAGGGTGCTGAACGGCGACGGCGCCATCGCCGACCTGGTGAACAACTACGCCCACGTCTCGTTCGACATGGGCCCTACCCTCCTTTCCTGGATGGAGCGCCACGCGCCCGGCGCGTATGCCGCCATCCTGGAAGCGGACCGGGAAAGCCGGCGGCGGTTCTCCGGCCACGGCGCGGCCATCGCCCAGGCCTACAACCACATCATCATGCCGCTCGCCACGCGGCGCGACCGCGTGACGCAAGTGGTCTGGGGCATCCGCGATTTTAGCGCGCGGTTCGGCCGCGACCCCGAGGGCATGTGGCTGCCCGAAGCCGCGGTGGAGAACGAAACGCTCGCGATCCTGGCCGACCATGGCATCCGTTTCGTCATCCTGGCGCCACGGCAAGCCCAGCGCGTGCGTTCGTTGGACAGCCTCCTGTGGCTCGACGTGGGCGAATCAACCGTCGACCCGAAGCAGCCGTATCGCGTGTGGCTGCCGGGCGGCCAGCAGATCACGGCCTTTTTCTACGACGGGCCTGCCTCGCAGGCCGTGGCATTCGAGAACCTGCTGCTCACCGGCGAGCGTTTCGCCGAACGGCTGCTCAACGGGTTCGACCGCGACAATCCACGGCCACAGCTCATGCACATCGCAACCGACGGCGAAACCTACGGCCACCACCACCGCTTCGGCGACATGGCCCTGGCCTACATGCTGCGCTACGTTCAGCAGCGCGGCCTCGCCAAGCTCACCGTCTATGGCGAGTACCTGGACCACCACCCGCCGACGCACGAAGCGCAGGTGCGCGAAAACACGTCGTGGAGCTGCAGCCACGGCATCGAGCGTTGGCGCTCCGACTGCGGCTGCAAGGACGGCGGGCACCCGACCTGGCATCAACGTTGGCGCCGGCCGCTCCGCGACGCCCTCGACTGGCTGCGGGACCAGATCGCTCCGGCCTACGAGGCGCAAGCGGCCACGCTGCTCCGCGAGTCGTGGGCCGCCCGCGACGCCTACGTGGACGTGGTGGTCCGCCGCGACGAGGCATCGCTGACGCGCTTCCTGCGCTATCACGCCGGCCACGTCCTGACCGACGGCGAGCGAAGCCGCGTGTTGCGGCTGCTGGAGATGCAGCGGCACGCGATGCTCATGTTCGCCAGCGACGCGTGGTTCTTCGACGACCTCGCCCGCGTGGAGCCGGTGCAGGCGATGCGCCATGCCGCCCGCGTGATCGAATTGGCGCGCGACGAGCTCGGCCTCGACCTTGAGGATGGATTTCTGCGCGAGTTGGCGGACGCGGCGAGCAATGATCCTCGGCACGGCGACGCCCGTCAGATCTACGAGCGCATGGTGAGGCCGGAGACGGTGGACTTGCCCCGCGCGGCCGCCCATTACGCCATTTCCAAGGCGATGGGGCTGCTCACCACCGAGCCGTCGTTCTACACCTACGCCGTGGACCAGGCCGACGCCGTCACGGCGGCATCCGGCCCCGTGAGACTGATGAGCGGCACGGCGCGGCTTCGCTCGACGCTGACGGCGGAGCAGCGAACGTACAACTTTGGCGTGTTGCACGATGGCCGCCTGGGAATCCATTGCGGCGTGCGGCCCAGCGACGAGCGCAACTCCATTGGCCTCCGTTCCGAGGGCGATGCGTTGATGACGGCATTCGAGGCAGGCTACGACGCGGCGCTATCCGCGCTACGTCTGCGGTTTGGGAACGGCCTGTACCGCATCGACGCCGTGTTCCCCGACGAGCGCGCCGTATTGGTCGAGCGCCTCGCGGCCGGGGCCATGACCTCGGACCTGAGCGATGGCAAGTCCCCGCTGCGGACCCTTGGCGTGCCCTTGGCGCCGAACCTGCAGCCGATTGGCGCGCTTGCGTTGAACGCTCGCGCCCACGCCCTGCTTCGAGAACCGGACATCGACGCGGAGGCGTTTCGGTCCGTTGTAGCGCAGGCGGCATTATGGGGGGTGCGCTTCGACCAGGAAGGCCTCGCGCACGCGTTGTCCAAGCACATCGCCGCGCTGCTGGAGCGACTGCGGACGGCGCCGCTCGACACCGACGCGCTCTCCTCGGCGTTGAATTGCGCGCGTCTCGCGTGGCAGCTGGGCTGGCCGGTCCGGCTGTGGCGTCCTCAAAACACCTACTGGCTCCTCTCGCGGGAACCGCTTGCCGAGCAGGAAAACCACGCCGCCAGCGGTGACCGCGTCGCTGCCCAATGGGCGCACGACTTCCGGTCGTTGGGGCGCGCCCTGCACATGCGGTAGATTTGTTAAAAAGCGTAGAATTCAACCAAATGTCCATATCCACCGTACCGAACAGACAACGTTGATTGAGACCTATTCCCCCTGCGTCGCCTATTTCTCCATGGAAGTCGGCCTCGAGCCTGCCATGCCCACCTATTCCGGGGGCCTCGGCGTGCTCGCTGGCGACACCTTGCGCACCGCGGCCGATCTGGGCGTGCCGATGGTTGGCGTTTCCTTGCTCTACCGGCAGGGCTACTTCGCGCAGCACATCGACGAGTCCGGCCGCCAGATCGAGAAGCCCGAGAAGTGGTCGCCCGAGCAGTTCCTGCGACCCATGCGGCCCCGCGTCCAAATGGAGATCGAGGGCCGCACCGTTCACCTCACGGCGTGGCGCTACCTCATCGTCGGAGCGCGCGGCCACAGCGTGCCGGTCTACTTCTTGGACGCCGACCTGCCGGAGAACAGCGAATTCGATCGCAGCCTCGCCGGGCAACTCTACGGCGGCGACCAGCGCTACCGCGTGTGCCAAGAGGCCTTGCTGGGCATCGGCGGCCTGCGGATGCTCGAGGCGCTGCGCCACGACAACATCCGCGTGTTCCATCTGAACGAGGGCCACGCCGCATTCCTGACAATTGGCGTGCTGGAACAGGAAACGCACGGCAAGGGCATCCATCTCGCGACGGACCTCGACATCGAGGCCGTGCGCGACCGCTGCGTCTTCACCACGCACACGCCCGTGCCGGCCGGGCATGACCAATTCCCAATCGACCTCGTCCGGAGCGTCCTCGGCGATGGAAGGGTCTCCGCCCCCGCAATCGCGGCGACCATCATGGACGGCCGTATCAACATGACGTACCTCGGCATCCACTTTTCGCGGAGGGTGAACGGCGTCGCCATGCGGCACGCCCAAGTCACCCGCACCATGTTCCCCCACACCGCCATCAACGCCATCACGAATGGCGTGCATGCGGTGACTTGGGCCGCCGAGCCGATGCGCCGGCTATTCGATCACCACATTCCGGAGTGGCGGCGCGACAACCACTATCTGCGCTATGCCTCCAGCATCCCGAAGACGGAGATCCGGCAGGCGCACCAGGAGTCGAAGCTGGCCCTGGTGGACATGGTGCGGCAACGCACCGGCCGCGTCCTCGACCCCGATGTGTTCACCATCGGGTTCGCCCGCCGGGCGACGGCATACAAGCGGATGCGCTTGCTTTTCTCCGACCTGAACCGCCTCCGGCGGATCAGCGGCGACGTGGGCCCCATTCAAATCGTGCTCGGCGGCAAGGCCCACCCACGCGATGAACAGGGCAAGCACCTCATTCAAATGGTCGTCAACGCGTCGCGGGACCTCAGCGAGTCGGTGCGCGTCGTCTTCGTCGAGGGCTACGACATGGGGACCGCTGCCATGATGTGCGCGGGGGTCGACCTGTGGGTGAACACCCCCCAGAAGCCGATGGAGGCCTCCGGCACGAGCGGCATGAAGGCCGCCATCAACGGCGTGCCCAGCCTCAGCGTCATGGACGGGTGGTGGATCGAGGGCTACGTCGAGGGCGTGACCGGCTGGGCCATCGACGAGCACTGGAAGGCGGCCACCACCGACGAAGGCGAAGCCGCGTCGCTCTACGACAAGCTGGAGCGCGTAATTGTCCCCATGTTCTACCGGAACCCGGACGCCTACGCCAGCGCGATGCGCTCGGCCATCGCCATCAATGGCTCGTTCTTCAACTCGCAGCGCATGGTGCAGCAGTACGTCGAGAACGCTTATCCCGTGCTGTCGTAGCCGGCCTCAGGCGATTTCGCTCGGCATGTGCCGTCCCGCGCACGCCGCGATGACGTTCCGCACCGCCATCACCGCCATGCGTCGTCGCGTCGTCTCGGTCGCGCTGCCGATGTGGGGCGTGATCAGCACCCGCGGCTCGCGGAACAGCGGGTGCTCCGGCGGCAGCGGCTCCGGCGTCGTCACGTCGAGCGCGGCGCCGCGGATGTGGCCTCGGCGCACCGCGTCGAGCAGCGCGTCCTGATCCACTACGCCGCCGCGGCTCGTGTTGATGAGCGTCGCACTCGGCTTCATGGCCGCGAAGGCGGCCTTGTCCATCAGATTGCGCGTATCCACCGTGAGGGGAACGTGCAACGATACGAAGTCGGCTTCGCGCAGCAACTCCTCCAACGTGGGCACGAACGAGGCGCCGGTTTCCCGCTCGGCGTCCCCGTGCCTCTGGCGCGAGGTGTAGCGCACGCGCATGTCGAAGCCGCGAGCGCGCCGCGCGACCGCTCCGCCGATCTTGCCCATGCCGACGATGCCGAGCGTGGCGCCGTGCGCGTCGACGCCGAGCCAGCCTCGCGGGTCCCAGGGCCCCCATCGCCCATTCCTCGCGGCCTCCGCCGTCTCCACGATGCGGCGCGCGGACGCCAACAGCAACGCGAGCGCCAGGTCGGCGGTCGTCTCCTCCAGCACGTTCGGCGTGTTCGACAGGCGCACGCCTCGCGCCCGCGCCGCCTCCACGTCGAAGTTGTCGTAACCGGTGGCTACGTTCGCGACGACCCGCACCGAGCGCGCCGCGTCCAGCAGCGCAGCGTCCACCCGCTCGGTGAGCATGGTCACCAACGCCAGGCAGCCGGCCGCGCGCCGGCGCAGCTCGTCGGGCGCCGGTGGCCGCTCGTGCTCCCACACGTCGACCTCGACGAAATCGGCCTTCAGCAGCCGTAGCGCCTCGTCGTCCACCCGCCGGGTCACGAATACACGGCCGTCGATCATGGTCGCCTCCTCGCGGCTATCCTACCGGAGCCGAGCCTGTACGGAACCGCCGTTGTGTGATGAAATGCCCGCAACCTGCATGGAGGTAGGCGCCACCGCATGCCAGATATCGCCGACGAACGGTGCGCCCCGGTCCGGGCGGGGTCGCCCCGCGTCACGGAAGCCGATCTGCCGGCCCTGCTCGCCCGGGTGCCGGGTTGGGAGGTCGTGGTCGACGACGGCATCCGCGCCCTCCGCAAGCGATTCAAGTTCCACGAGTTCGACGACGGGCTCGCCTTCGTAACCGCGGTCGCCAAGGAGGCTGACGTGGAGGACCACCATCCGAAAGTCGTGCTGGAGTTCCAGTCGGTGACCGTGTATTGGACGGCGCACGCCATAGCCGATCTCCACCGCAACGATTTCATCATGGCGGCCCACACGGACCGCCTCTACGGCGGACCGCCATCCGGCTCGCTGCGACCGCGCTGAACGACAAGGAGGCACCGTGCCCGATCTGACGAAGGAGCGATGTATCGCTTGCACTCCCGCCTCGCCGCACGTCACCGAGGGGGAAATGCTCTCGCTGCGCCCCAGCGTGCCCGAGTGGCGCGTGGTCACCGAAGGCTCGGCGAAGGCGCTGTGGCGTTCGTTCCGCTTCCGTGGATTCTCGGACGCGCTCGCCTTCGCCAACGAGGTGGGCCGCATCGCCGAGGAACAGGGCCACCACCCGGTGATGACGATCGAGCTACGCAAGGTCACCGTCGTCTGGACCACGCAAGCGATACACAACCTGCACCGCAACGATTTCATCATGGCCGCGAAGACCGACCAACTCCATGCCGGCCGGTCGTCCGGCGCGGCGCGCTGAGGCACCGCCGTGGAACCACAAGTGATCGTCGACGAGCCGTCCATCCTGGGCGAGAACCCCCTTTGGCACCCCGTCGAGCAGCGGCTCTACTGGACCGACATCGACGGCAAACAGCTGCTCCGCTGGGACCCGCGCACCAAGAAGCGCGAGGTGGTGTTCCAAGGGCGCACCGTCGGCGGCTTCACCTTCCAGCAGAACGGCACCATCCTGCTGTTCATGGATCGTGGCGGCATCTCCATCTTGCACGGCGACCACCTGCACGACGTCGTCAAGGAGCTGCCGGACGAGTTGGAGAGCCGCTTCAACGATGTCATCGCCGATCCCGCCGGCCGCGCCTTTTGCGGCACCATGCCTTCGCCCGATCACAAGGGCGCGCTCTATCGTGTCGACCGCGACGGCAAGGCCACCAAGCTGCTTGATCGGCATCGGCATCTCGAACGGCCTCGACTTCTCCCGCGGCGAGAAGCGCCTCTACTACACCGATTCGGAGGCGCGCCGCATCTACGTGTTCGACTACGACCGGCGCACGGGCGCCATCGCCAACCAGCGCGTATTCGCAGACGAATCCGGCAAGGAGGAAATGCCGGACGGCATGACGCTCGACGCCGACGGCAACGTCTGGAGCGCGTCGTGGAACGGCTGGAGCATCGTGCGATACGGCCCCGACGGCCGAGAGACCCAGCGGATCAAGTTCCCCGCGAAGAAGATAACCAGCGTGATTTTCGGCGGGCCGAATCTCGCGACCATGTACGTCACCTCGGCCTCGCCCCGGCAGAGCGAAGCCGAGGACAACGGGTCGGATGCCGGGAAGGTGTTCACGCTCCAGATTCCCGGCGTGCGCGGCCTGCCCGAGTTCTATTCCCGTATCGGGATGTAGTGACCGAACATCGAATGGAGCCGCGAGACCGAGGAGTAGGCACATGACGACGCAACGGACCGAGCTGGCGACCCTGGCGGGCGGGTGCTTCTGGTGCTTGGAGGCGGTGCTTCAGCAGCTACGCGGCGTGCGCGCCGTCAAGTCCGGCTATGCCGGCGGCCACGAACCCAACCCGACGTACGAGGCGGTATGCACCGGCGCCACCGGTCACGCCGAAGTCGTCCAAGTCGCCTACGACCCCGATGTCGTCTCCTACCGCGAGTTGCTCCAGGTCTTCTTCACCATTCACGACCCCACGACGTTGAACCGCCAGGGGCCGGACGTGGGCACGCAATACCGCTCGGCCATCTTCCACCATTCGCCGGAGCAGCGAGCGGTCGCGGAGGACGTGATCGCGGAGTTCACCCGCAAGCGGGTGCGGAAAGACAAGATCGTCACGGAGGTCGTTCCCTTCACGGACTTCTACCCCGCGGAGGCCTACCACGACGACTACTTCTTGCGGAACGGCTCGCAGCCCTACTGCGTGTTCGTCGTGCAGCCCAAGGTGGCGAAGTTCCGCAAGCAATTCGTCGACAAGCTGAAGGTGGGGGCCGGCAAGTAGCGCGGCGCCCTCACCGCGACGACCGCTTGAACGCCGCGATCGCCTCGTCGAAATGCCTTTCCCGAATCGTGACCGGCGCTTCCTGGCCTCCCGCGATATGCTCCCGCGCGGCGTTGAAGGCGGCGCGCCGGCACAACGCCTCGATGTCGGCGCCGCCGAAGCCGTCGGTCTTCCCCGCTAGCGCGGCCAGGTCCACGTCGGCCGCGAGCGGCTTGCCCCTGGTGTGGATACGCAATATCGCCTCGCGCTCGACACGTCCCGGCGGCGGCAGGTCGATCCGCAACTCCAGGCGGCCGGACCGCAGCAGCGCCGGGTCCAGCGCGTCGGCGCGGTTCGTGGCCGCCAGCACCACGACGCCCTTCAATTCCTCGATGCCGTCCAGCTCCGTCAGCAGCCGGCTGATGACCCGGTCGGCCACGTTGTGCTCGCCCCCCGCGCCGCGGCGTGGCGCGAGCGGTCGATCTCGTCGAAGAAGATAATGCACGGGCTCGCCAGCTTGGCCTTGTGAAACACTTCGCGCACCGCCCGCTCCGACTCGCCCACTCATTTGGAAAGCAGCTCGGGGCCTTTCACGGCGATGAAATTGGCGTGCGTTTCCGTGGCGACGGCGCGCGCGAGCAGCGTCTTGCCAGTGCCGGTGGGCCCCACGAGCAACATGCCCCTTGGGCGGGCGCGTGTTGATCCGCGCGAACACCTCGGGATAGCGCAACGGCCATTCGACGGCCTCCCGCAGCAACCGCTTCGCGTCGTCGAGCCCGCCAACGTCGTCCCAGCGCACATTCGGCATCTCGGTGAACACCTCGCGGATGGCGGACGGCTCCACCTCCTTCAATGCCTCCATGAAATGCTCCGCCCGCACCTTCAGCCGGTCGAGCAGGTCCGACGGCACGAACTCCAAATCGGCGCGCACCTCCGGCATCAGCTCGCGCAGCGTCGCCATCGCGGCTTCGCGGCACAGGGCCGCCAGGTCGGCGCCCACGAAGCCATAGGTGAGCTCGGCCAGCTTGCCCAGGTCCACGCCCTCCGACAGCGGCATGCCGCGCGTGTGCACGTTCAGTATTTCCAGGCGGCCCTGGCGGTCGGGCACGCCAACCGTGATCTCCCGGTCCAGCCGCCCAGGCCGTCGCAGCGCCGGGTCCAGCGTGCTGGGCACGTTCGTCGCGCCGATAATGACGATCTGCCCGCGCGTCTGTAGCCCGTCCAGCAGCGCCAGCAGCTGAGCGACCACGCGGCGCTCCACCTGCTGGTGGCTGCCCATCTCCTCGCGCTTCGGCGCGATCGCGTCGATCTCGTCGATGAACAGAATCGCCGGCGCGTGCGCCTCGGCCTCCTCGAAGATGCGACGTAGCCGCTCCTCGGACTCGCCGTAGTAGCGTCCGATGATCTCGGGGCCGCTGATGGTGGTGAAGTAGGCGCTGGTCTCGTTCGCCACGGCCTTCGCGATCAGCGTCTTGCCGGTGCCGGGCGGCCCGAACAGCAAAACGCCCTTCGGCGGCTCGATCCCCAGCCGGTCGAACAGCTCCGAGTAGCGCAGCGGCAGTCCGACCATCTCGCGGATGCGGACGATCTCCTTCCGCAGCCCGCCGATGTCTTCATACGTCACGCCGGTATGCTCGCGCCCCGGTTGCTCGGCGCTCTCGCCCTTGATCTTCACGGTGGTGTTCGCGTGGATCACCACCGGGCCGTGGGGGTCCGTGGTCGCCACGATGAACTCGCGGTTGAGCCCGCCAAGGAACGTTGCTCGCACCTTATCGCCCTCGGTGACGGCCAAGCCATCGAGCACGCGGGCGACGTAGCGCAGGTCGGACTGGACGGGCGTGGTGCGAGTGGAAGCCAATGGCGCGAGCAGCACGACCTTCGCGGGCGAAGCCTTCAGCTTCTCCACCGTGACCCATTCGCCGATGGCCGTCTGCGTGTTCTCGCGCAGGATACCGTTCATCTGCATCGACCCCTTCGCGCTGGAGTCGGCGTAGGCGGGCAGCACCTTGGCGACCGATTCACGCTTGCCGGCGAGGCGGATCACGTCCCCCGCCGATACGTTCAGGCCGGCCATGTCGCGCGCGTCGATACGCACGACCCCGCGACCGACGTCGCGAGACAGCGCCTCGGCCACGCGCAGACTCATCGCGCCCATGGGCCACCTAGCATGGCACGCGGGCTAACAGCCCTGCACGCCCATGTAGAACTCGTCGCTTTCCTTGCTCGGCTGCCACCACAGCTTCCGCACCGCCTGCTCGGCCTTGAACGCCTCGCCTTCCATCTCCCAGTCCATCGCCAGCGCCAGATAGTTCAGGTTCGCCTGCACGATCCGCAGGGTGTCGATGGCCTTGCGCTCGTTGCGGTGCTTCTTGGCCCACTTCAACGCATCGATCGCGTCCTCGACGCCCTTCTCGACCTGGGATTCGACATGCTTCTGTAACGCATTCGTGGTCATCGCGCGGGCTCCTGGGTGTGAATCGTGCCGTCCTGACGCCATGTAGTGTACCGCGCGCGCCCACATCGGGTCATCGTGTCGTCATGCGGGAACGGGGTAGCCATCGCATCGGGGGTCTGTGCCACCATGGCGGACGCCCGTTGTCTGATCGATCTCGATCACCTGCATCGCGCCGCCGGACTCGCCCGCCGGCAGCCTGGTCAGCCGGTGGCCGCGGGCCGCCAGCTCGTCGCGCGCGGCGGACGAAAACCCGTCCTCCAGGCGCAGCTCGAACGGCTTGCCGACCGCCGCGGCATCGGAGCCGGGATAGACGTTCCAACGCGGCCGCTCGACGGCGTCCTGAACGTTCATGCCGTGGTCCAGCAAATTGCTGATGACCTGGACATTCCATTGAGGCTGCCGGTCGCCGCCGGGCGTGCAACCCAACAACATCGGCTTACCTTGGTCTAATACCATCCAGTTCTGGATCGTATTGATGGGGCGCTTCCCGGGCGCAAGCGCGTTCGGGTGCGCGGGGTCGAGGAAGAAGCTGCGGGCCACCCGGTCGTTGAGCAATATTCCCGTCTCGCCGGCCACCCAGCCGCAGCCGAAATACATCGAGAGGCTGTGGATGAACGAGACGGCGTTGCCCTCGCGGTCGACCACGCAGAAGCCGGACGTGCTGGAGTGCCCGCTGGACAGCGCCAGCGCCCCGGCCTCCACCCGCTCCGCCGCGCGGCGCGGGTCGATCCGCGGCCGGCGCTCGGCGGCGAAGCCCTTCGACAGCAGCGCGTCAATGGGCACGGCCCCCCGCGTCGGATCGCCGACGTATGCCAGACGGTCGGCGAAGGCCAGCTTGGCGGCTTCCGCCGTCGCATGCACCGCGTCCGCGCTGTTGGCGCCCAGGGCCGCCATGTCGAAACCTTCGATGATGTTCAGCAGCTCGAGGATGAGATAGGACTGGGACGGTAGCCGGTTCGCGGCGACGAAGTAGCCGCGGTACGTCGTGGTGAGTGGCGGCTCGTAGATCTCCGTCGTGTGTGCCGTCATGTCGTCGAGCGATAGGAGACCGCCATCCCGCCGCGCCGCGTCCACGATCTCTCGCGCGAGGTCGCCCTGATAGAACTCATGGCGGCCGCCCTCGGCAATACGGCGAATGCTGCGGCCCAGGTCGCGCTGCACCAGCACGTCGCCGGCCTGCCATGGGGCGCCACGGTTGGCATGGATGGCGGCGGTGGTGGGAAAGCGCGCAATCTTCTCGCGCCAATGCGTGAAATAGGCGGCCGTCCTTGGGGGCAGCGGGAAGCCCTGCTCCGCGATCTCGGCCGCCGGCGTGATGAGCGCGCCCAGCCTCCGCGTGCCGAAGCGGTTGACGATGGCGTCCCACGCGTCCACCTCGCCCGGCACCGACGCGGCCACGGGGCCAAGCGAGGGCATGGTCTCGTGTCCGTCCGCGACGAAGCGTTCGCGCGTCGCCGCCATGGGGGCGCGGCCGCTGCCCGTCACGCCGTGAACCTTGCCGCTCTTCGCCTCGTAGAGGAGGGCGAAGACCTCGCCGCCAAGGCCGCACATCATGGGAATGGTCACCGCCTCGGCCGCGGCGACCGCCACCGTGGCGTCGAACGCGTTGCCGCCCTCGCGCAGCACGCGCGCGCCAATGGCGCCGGCCAGGGGCGAGGCGGTGCAGATCAGCCCGCCCGTCGTCATCAGCGGGCTTCGCGCACCGCCGGAGCCAAGGGACGCCGCCGCGTTCCGCTTCGCCATGTCGCACCTCCCGGTTCGCGCGACGGTAGCACCGGGCCATCCAGTGGTCAACGGCGCCCGGCTTGCGTGCTACACTGGCGCGGAGCGAACGCAAGCCCGGCGGTCAGGAGGATGGCGCATGGTGAAGGAGCGGGAAGACCAGCAAGACGTGCAATCCGAGTTGGACCAGGCCCAGCGCCGGAAGCCGTGGCAACGCTACCTCGAAGCCTCCCTCGGTCTCCGGAACTACTGGTATCCCGCCCTCTTCTCCCGCGAGCTGCCGGAGGACCACATGCGCGCCGAGATCATTGCCGGCGAGCGCCTGTTCTTCAAACGCATCGACGGCAAGGTCTACTGCGTCGAGGACCGCTGCATCCACCGTGGCGTTCCGTTTTCACCACGGCCCGAGTGCTACACCGACAACACGCTCACCTGCTGGTTCCACGGCTTCACCTACGATTGGCGCACCGGCAAGCTCGTGCAGATCCTGACCGAGGAAGACAGCGCCCTCCTCGGCAAGGTCGGCATTAAGGCTTATCCGACCCAGGAGGTCGGCGAGACCATCTTCGTCTACATCGGCGATGGCGCGCCGCATGACATCCGCGAGGACGCGCAGCCGCGCCTCTTCGACGCCGACCTGGTCGTGGAGCCACTGGTGCGCTATAAGATCAAGTGCAATTGGCGCGTTGCCGCCGAAAACGGCTTCGACGCCGCTCACATCTACGGCCACCGTGACTGGGTCGGCTTCAGGCGCGGCGGCCTCACGGCCTACCCGCTCGGCACCTACCCGTCGAGCAAGGACATCGTCCGCGTTTTGGAGGAAGACGGAAAGCCCAAGGGCGTCTTGAAGCGCGACGACACGCAGGTCTACGCGGCCGAGATCGACGGCGTAGACATACGGGTGGAGGGCTACCCGAAGGACGCTCCCCGCGTGCGCCACGAGCCTCGCGAAACCGAGGTGTCGTGCTTCATGCCGGCGGGGCTGCAAGTCGTCGGGTTCCCCAAGCGCGGGATGGTCCACTTCGAATGGTACGTGCCCATCGACGACGACCACCACATGTACACCATCCTCCAAGGCGGCTACGCCAAGACGCCGGAGGAGCGGGAGGCGTTCAAGCGCGAATGCCGCGAGGTGCTTGGCCCCCTCGTGTGGAACGAGCCCGGCAAGGAGCCCGCCGGCTTCAACAACTTCGATTCGTTCGGCCGCAAGTGGACGCACCACGCCTACGCGAAGGAGGACTGGTGGCACCGCGAGCGGCTGTTCAAGCCGGACTACATCATCATGCAGTGGCGCATGCTCGTCGCCAAGCACGCCCGCGCCATACAGACCTGGGGCAATTGGCAGAAGCCCGACGAGGACGACATCCCGCAAGTGCCGTGACCGGCAGCCGCGATGCCGACGCCGGAGGTGGGGGTTGCTCGCGCCCTGGTCGCCGCCACCTCGCGCGAGTGCCGCGCCCCATGCCGGGCCTCCGTTGCCGGTCATTGCGTTGACGGACGCCGGCAAACGATAGAATCTATAAACACAGCCTATCGCTCGTAGACGGTTGGTGCTATGGAACTCCCCCAGCTCGAAGCGTTCCTCAAGGCCGTCGAGCACCGCAGCTTCAGCCGCGCGGCCACGGCGCTCGGCATCTCGCAGCCGTCGCTCAGCGCGCGCATCCAGACGTTGGAGGAGGATGTCGGCGAGCAACTGTTCCAGCGCGTCGGCCGCGGTGTCCGCCTCACCGACGCGGGCCGCACCTTCCTGCCCTACGCCCAACGCTCGCTCGATGCCCTCCGCAGCGGCCGCGAGGCGCTCGACGCCAGCCGCACCGCTTCCGGTGGGCAACTGTTCATCGGCGCGGCGCGCAGCATCTCCGCCTACGTGCTCCCCGGCATCCTCGATACCTTCCATCACCGCTACCCCGGCGTGGAGCTCTCGATCAAGACCGGCCGCTCCTCGCAGATATTGGAAATGGTGATCGAGGAAGGCATCCAGATCGGCCTTTCGCGCGCGCTCTACCACCCCGACGTGACCACCACCCACCTGTACGACGAGGAGGTGGTGCTGGTCACGCACCCAGACCACCCCTTCGCGAAGGCCGGCAGCGCCAGCATTTACGAGGTCGCCTCGCAGCCGCTGATCGTCTACGACAAGGACAGCACCTACTTCCTCCTCATCGAGCGCGTCTGCCGCGAGGCGGGCATCGTGCCCAACATCCAGATGGACTTGGACAGCATCGAGGCGACGAAGAAGATGATCGAGCGGGGCCTCGGCGTCTCGTTCCTGCCGCGCAACGCCCTCACGCGAGAGTTCTCGCAGGGCACGCTCTCGCAGGCGGCGCTGAAGGAAGGTCATCGCATCACCCTGCCCACCGCCGCGATGGTGCGACGCGGCACCAACCACAGTGCCATCCTCAACGCGTTCCTGGGCCTGCTCAACGAGCTCTACCCCCAGGCCACCCAGCTGCGCGCCGCCAGCTGAGACGCATCCAGCCCGGTGGCGCGACGAAGCCCCGGAACCGGTCACCGGTCCGGGGCCTCGTCCCATCACTCACGCGCGAATGGGCGGCTCCCCTAGCCGGCGGCCACCGCGCCGACACCCAGATGCTTCTTGAAGAACGCCACCGTCTTGGGCCAGGCGTCGTGGGCGGCGGCCTGGTTGTAGCTGCCGCGGTCGTCGCACATGAAGCCGTGCCCCGCGCCATCGTAGCGGTGCACCTCGATCGTCTTGCCCGCCTGTTTCAACGTCTGCTCCAGCTTCGTCACGTCGTCGGGCGATGGGTTCTGGTCAAGGTTGCCGAAGAGGCCGATGATCGGCGCCTTCACCCCTTTGGCGTAGTCCAACGGCACGGGCGCGCCCGGAGCCGCCGGGTTGCGGACGATGCCGCCGCCATAGTAAACGGCGGCAGCCTTGATGCCCTTCACCTTCGCGGCGGCGATGAATGCCACGCGCCCGCCGAAGCAATACCCGGTGATGGCGATCTTGTCGCCCTGCACGTCCGGCCGACCCTGGAGGTACTCCACGACGGCATTCAGGTCGTTCACGATGCGCTCCTCCGTCAGCTGCCCAGCCTGTGCCCGCCCGCTGTCGAAGTCGGTGTAGGGAATCTGCTTGACGGGGCCGCCGCGGTAGAACAGGTCGGGCGCGGCCGTGACGAACCCCTCGTCGCGAAACTCCTGGGCAATGGCCTGCGTGTTACGGTTCACGCCGAAGATCTCTTGTATCACGATCACCGCCGGCCGCTTTTGGTCGTCCTTGTGGCCGTACGTGAAGACGGGCATCTCGCCGTCCTTCGTCTTGACGTTCAGCACCTCGGATAGCAAAGCCATTGGACTCCTCCTCATTGATGGTTCACGCGGCATTGTAGGGGCGCCTTGACAGGGCGGGCAATCCTGGTACGTTGCGTCTCGCTTGCGGCGAGGAGACATGGATGCAGGGTAAGTGGCGCGCGACGTGGGCCGGGAGTTTCTTCTTCATCGCGGGCACGATCGAGAACGGATCGTGGCCCATCCTGCTTCCCGTGATCGCCGACAACTTCGACGTGTCGGTCGCCACCATCGCGTGGACGCTCGTTGCCTTCGCCCTCGGCATGGCCGGGGCCGCGCTCACCAGCGGGCGCATCAGCGATGTCATCGGCCATAAGAAGATCGCGCTCGTGGGCGTGACCATGGAGGCTGCATTCCTCGCCCTGTGCGCCATCGCCCCCTCGTTCTGGATCATCGTCGTGTTGCGGTTCTTCCAGGGCATGTCGCGCTCCGTCGCGCTCAACGGCGCGAGCGGCCTCGTCATCAGCGCATGGCCTCAAGCCGAACGCGGCCGCATTCTCGGGTTGCGAAATGGCATGGCCGCCGGCGGCCTGCTGCTCGGTCCAGTGTATGCCGGCGCCGTGGGCGATGTGTCGAGCTGGCGTTGGGCATTGCTGGGTGTCGTCGTGCTCTACGTGGTTCACTTCGGCCTCGTCGCCGCCCTTGGGCGCCGCGATGCCGCCCGCGACGCCAAGGCGTCCGACATGCTGCGACGGCTCGACTGGGCCGGCGCCGTTGCGTTTCTCGTGGCGATCTGCTCGTTCCTCTATTCCGCGCAGCTCGTCCGTAACTGGTCATCGCTGCCGTTCGCCATCGCGGGCTTCGGCCTCGCGGCGGCCGCGCTCTACGCCGCCATCAAGTTCGAGGGCCGCTCGGCCATGCCGGTGCTCAACCTGGGCCTGTTCAAGTCACGTCAGTTCTCCGCGGCCGGCGCCGGGCTCATCGGCTTCAGCATGACCTTTGGCGCCGTCACGTTCCTGTTCCCCTTCTACATGCAGCGCGGCATCGGCTGGTCGCTGGCGTTCGCCGGCCTCGTCATGACGACGCTGAACTTCGTGCAGATCTGGGGCTCGCCCTTGATGGGCTGGCTCTCCGACAAGCTCGGCGCCCGGACGATCCAATCGGTGGGCCTGGCGGCCATGGTCGCGGCGCTGCTGCTCGGCTCGCGGCTCGGCGGCGCGCCCGCCACCTGGCACGTCGTCGCCGTCCTGCTCATCGTCGGCGCCGCCATGAGCATCTACACGCAGCCCAACAACCGGGTCATCTTCAACGCGGTGCCGCCGAACGCCATGGGCTCCGCCAACGCCATCAGCGCCGTGGGCCGTTACATCGGCCAATCGCTCGGCACCGCTGCGGCCGCCGCCATGTTGGCCGGTCAGACCTCCGTGCCGCAAGCGTTCAGCTCCGCGATGGTCGTCTTGGCCGTGGTGACGGCGGTCGTCATCACGGCAACGTTGCTGGTGCCGGGTCGGTCCGCCGTGGCCGTGCCCACCCCCGGTCCCACCGCCGGCCGCCGATAACGAGAGGAGACGATGATGCAGTCGAGAAGTGGCCCGCCGAAGGATGCGTTCATGGCCCTTGCCGCGCAGCTCGGCTTCGATCCGGCCGACCCGCACACCGAGGCGCTGTACGCCGAAGTGTGCCTCCGCGCCTCGTTCGCCGACGCGCTGCGCCCGCTCGACCTGGAAGGCGTCGATCCCATCGTCCTGCCGCCCCGGCCGGAGGCGACACGATGACGACATCGCTCACCGAGGCCACCGTCGCCGAGCTGTCGCGCCTCATCGCCGCGCGCGAGACCTCGCCTGTCGAGGTAGCGAAGGCCCACATCGACCGCATCGACAAGGTCGAACCGTCCGTCGGCGCCTTCATCACGCGGCTCGACGACGCGCTGATGACTGCCGCGCGCGAGGCCGAGCGCGAAATCGCCTCGGGCAACCATCGCGGCCCCCTGCACGGCATCCCCTATGGCGCCAAGGACCTGTTCTGGACCGCCGGCACCCGCACGACGAACGGCTCCGACGTCGATCGCGATTTCGTGCCCCGCTCCAACGCGACCGTCATCGACCGTATGAGCGGTGCCGGCGCGCTCCTGGCCGGCAAGCTGAACATGACGGAGTACGCCTTCGGGCCGACGGGCGAGAACTCGCACTACGGCACGCCCCGCAACCCCTGGAACCCCGAGCGCTTGTGCGGTGGGTCCAGCAGCGGCTCCGGCGGCGCGGTCGCGGCGCGCATGCTGCCATTCGCCCTCGGCACCGACACGGGCGGCTCCATCCGCATCCCCTCGTCGCTCTGCGGCCTCACCGGCATCAAGCCCACGTTCGGCTTGCTGGACCGTGGCGGCGTCACCCCGCTCGCTTGGAGCATGGACACAGTAGGTCCGTTGGCGCGGACCGCCGAGGACGCCGCGCTGGTCCTCGACGCCCTCCGCGGCAGTGGCGCGGGCTACGCGCGCGGCCTGCGTGGCGGCATCCGCGGCCTGCGCGTCGGCGTGCCGGAGGCATTCGCCCTTGCCATCGCCGATCCAGAGGTCGCGGCCGCGTTTCGCGCGGCGCTTCACATCCTCGAAGGGCTGGGCGCCGTCGTCACCACGGCCGAGGTCCCGGAGTTCGCCCATGCCGACGCCGCGTTCGGCGTCACGATCGTCACCGAGGGCGCGGCCGCGCACCGCGAGAAGGTGCTGCGGGAGGGAAAGCATTACGACGCTCCGGTGCGCCTTCGCATCGAAGCGGGCCTGTTCATGCTGGCGGAGTCATACCTGCTGGCGCAGCGTTTCCGCGAGCTGCAGCGCCGCGCGATGGAGCGGACGTTTGGCGAGGTCGATGTGCTCGCCATGCCGACGACGGTGATACCGGCGCCCAAGCCTGGTCAGATGCGCGTCGTCGTGGAAGGCAAGGAGATGCCCCTCCGCGACCTCATCCTCAAGCTGACCCGCATCATCAACCTCACGGGCCATCCCGCCTTGTCGGCGCCTTGCGGTTTCACGAGGGAGGGCTTGCCCATCGGCCTGCAGCTGGTGGGGCGCTACCACGAGGACGCATCGTTGTTGTCGGCCGCGCATGCCTACCAGCAAGCAACCGATTGGCACGTGCGGAAGCCGCCGATCTAGCCGGAACCCCCGCCGGAGCCGACCACCTGCGACCCGCGCGTGCGGCCTCGTTCGCCACGCGTGTCTATACTGGTCTTCACGAACATCTGGTTCCGACGAGGTCGAACAGCATCCATGCGGCGTCCGCGCGGGTCGGAAGTCATCTCCTCCGCGACTGCGATGAGCGGCGCCAACCTCTGGCGCATCTGGGGCTTCCTCCGTCCATATTGGCCCAGCCTCCTGCTCATCCTGGCCGCCGTGGGCGTCGCCGCCGGCCTTGGGCTCATCCCGCCCCTGCTCGTGCGCCCCATCATCGACCGCGCCATCGCCGGCGCGGACCGCGACCTGCTCGCTTGGCTTGCCGGTGGCCTCATCGCCGCCGCCCTCGCCGCCGGTTTCGTCGGCGTCCTGCGGAGCTACCTCAACACGCTCGTCAGCCAGCGCATCATGTTCGACCTGCGGATGCAGATGTACACACGGTTGCAGGCGCAGTCGCTCCGTTTCTTCACCGAGGCCCGCACCGGCGAGCTTATGGCGCGCCTCACGAGCGACGTCGCCGGCATCGACACGGTCATCTCCGGCACCCTCGTCTCGATACTGTCGAACACGCTCATCCTCACCACCACGCTCGTCGCCATGGTGGCGCTGGACTGGCGCCTCACGGTCATCGCCTTGTCGCTGCTGCCGTGGCTCATCGTGCCGACCCTCACCGTCGGTAACGTCCGCCGCCGGCTCCGCGCGCGCCGTCAGCAGCAAAGCGCCACGGTCAACTCCTTCATGGCCGAGACGCTCGGCGTCAGTGGCCTGGTGCTCATCAAGACCTTCACCCGCGAGCGCGACACATTGCGCCGCTTCACGACCGAGGCGCGCGAGCTCATGCGGGTGCAAATTCGGGAAGCCCTCGTGGGCCGGTGGTATTTCATGCTGCTCGGCCTCGTCACCAGCGGCGGGCCGGCCGTTATCTACTTCGCGGGCGGGCTCGACGTCATCGCGGGCGCTCTCAGCGTCGGCACCATCGTCGCGTTCGTCGCGTTGCTCGGACGCCTCTACGGCCCCGCCACCGACCTCATGTCGCTGCACGTCGACGTGGTGACGTCCGCCGCCTACTTCGAGCGCATCTTCGAATATCTGGACCTCCAGCCCGACATCGTGGACGCGCCGGACGCCCGAGAGCTTGCCGACGTCGAGGGACACATCGCCTTCGAGCGCGTCACCTTGGAATACGTGCCGGGCCACCCCGCGTTGCGCGAGGTGTCCATGGAGGTGCTGCCCGGGCAGCTCGTCGCGCTCGTCGGCCCCAGCGGCGCCGGCAAGACGAGCGCCACCTATCTCATCCCAAGGCTCTACGAGGCCACGTCGGGCCGCGTGCTCGTCGATGGTCGCGACGTGCGCCAGGTGACCATGGAATCGCTGCGGCGCCAAATCGGCTACGTCACGCAAGAGACGTTCCTGTTCCACGCCTCGGTGCGCGACAACCTGCTCATCGCCCGGCCCGACGCGACGCAGGCTCAACTCGAGCACGCCTGCCGCACCGCCCAAATACACCACGTCATAGAGTCGCTCCCGCGCGGCTACGACACGGTCGCCGGCGAGCGCGGCTACCGTCTCTCCGGCGGCGAGAAGCAGCGGCTCGCCATCGCCCGCATCGTCCTGAAAGACCCGCGCATCCTGCTGCTCGACGAGGCGACCGCGTCGCTCGACACCCACTCCGAGCGCGCCGTGCAAGCAGCCCTGAGCGCCGTCATGGCCGGCCGCACCACCATCGTCATCGCGCACCGGCTGTCGACGGTGCTCGCCGCCGACCAGATCCTCTACTTCGAGGGTGGACGCATCGTGGAGCGCGGCACGCACGCCGATCTGCTGGCGCTCAATGGGCGCTACGCCCAATTGTACGAGCAGCAGTTCGCGGCCAAGGGCGATGTGGCCGCTCCCGGCCTGCGCGACCGCTAACGCATTTCCTGCCGATCGCGGCACTTCTGGGCGTTCTCCGGCGCCGCCGCCGGTCGTATAGTAGCATCGTGCGCACCCCATCGCCGGCGCGCGGCGGCAGTGCCCGATTGCCGTGCACCTTCCGCCCAACCGGCTGGCCCTACCCCATGGTCGTGTCGTTCGGGTTCCACGTGCCCATCGACGCCGAGCACGCGCTGTATCACCAGGGCATGGCGCGTTTCACGAAGAACCCCATTTCCCGCCTCGTGTTCCGGCTCAAATACATGCTGTGGCACCGCTGGGTCGGCGAATGGCGGTTCAACAGCCAAGACGGCTCCATGGTGGCCGAGATGACCAGCAACATGAAGGCGGAGCGCCTGATGAATACGGACGCCTCCATCACCGGCTGGCGCAAGATGGTGGAGCGCCCGGCGCGCGGACAGGTTGACCAGTGGCGGTCCATCGAGGTGGAGCACGTCGCCGACCTACAGCTGGAGTTCACCGGTAAGGCCCGTGCCACCGCGGCGGCCGATCGAGGCGAGGCTGGCGCTTAATTTCCCACTGGGCACTGGCATGCACGGACGGAGGGGCGGTCCCGGTTTTACCGGGCGACGCCCCTCCTCCGTTTAACCGTCACGCCGGGCGCACCCTGTTATCCTAGTAGCCATGGCCGCAGCCCAACCGTGGAGCGAGCGATGACCGTCACCCGCAACCTACCCGCCGCGCGAGCATTGGACGCGTCCGACGCGATGCGCTGGGCGCGGCTCGTGATCGGATCGTTGGGCCTCAAACCCGGCGCCTTGGTGCTGGGCTTCGGCGACCCTGGCGACGCCCACTTGCAAGCCCTCGCCTCGTTGGGCATGGACGTGACCGTGCAGCCGGCCGACACCCCCTATTTCGAGAGCATCGCCGACGTCCGGCTCACCATTGGCTGTCGCATTGAGGCCGCGACCGACGGCTCATATGACGGCCGCTTCGATGCCGTCGTAAGCGTGGCGCCGTCGTTCGGCGGCATGGGCGCCGCCGGCGCCCAACGCCTGCTCACCGCGATGTCCAATGCCCTTCGCGGCGGCGCCAAGCTATTCCTCGACCTGCCGAACCCCGGCGGGCGCGCCGGAAGCGGCGAGGCGGCATGCGACCGCGCGACGATGGTCGGCATGCTGCGCGAGGCCGCCTTCGTGTTCGAGGGCGCGCATGGCGATGCCGGCGGCGCGGGCTACCACGAATCCACCAGCCCACGCCTCATGCTCATCGGCCGCAAGCCGGACGGTTGCTAGGCGGCGCTCGCTGGCGGGCGGCGCGATGTTATGATGGCGCCGCTGTCGCGGCACCCTTCCGGCCCAAGGCCACGGCTCCGCTTCGCAGCTAAACGGCACGATGGTCACGGACGATGCTCACACTTGCTGGCAGGGGCGTGATCCTCGCGGGCGCACGCCGCATCGGCGCCGATGTGGCGCGCCGGCTGGCCGCCGATGGCATCCACGTCGCCATCGCCTACCGCAGCTCCCGCGCCGAGGCCGACCTGCTGGCCGACGACCTCCGCTCCGCGGGAGTCCGCGCCGCATTGGTCCAGGCGGACCTCGCCGATGAAACGAGCGTCGAGCGGCTCGTCACCGAGGCCGCCGAAGTCCTCGGTGATCTCTCGTTCGTGGTCAACCTCGCCTCCGACTATCCCCGCACGCCGCTCGACCGGCTGGATGCCGTGGCCTGGGACAAGGCGATGGACACCGCGAAGGGCAGCTACCTGCTGGCCGTGCATGCCGCCCGCCGCATGCGGCGCAACCCGGCGCCGACGCGCGGGCACATCGTGCTGTTCGGCGACTGGGCAGCCGGCGAAACCCCCTACGTCAACTACTTGCCCTACCTGACGGCAAAGGCCTCCATCCACTTCCTCACGCGAGGTCTCGCCGCGGAGCTTGCGCCGCATGGCATACTGGTGAACTGCATCGCCCCCGGCCCCACCGCCCGCCCCCACGAGATATCCGAGGCGGAATGGCGCCAGATCATCGCGGCCAAGACGCCGCTCGACCGCGAATCGTCGGCCTCCGACATCGCCGAGCTCATCGCGACGCTGCTGAAAAGCGAAACGATCACGGGCGAGGTCATCCGGGTCGACGCGGGTCGCCATATCGCGGGCCCCGGCATCGAGAGGAGACGCCATGCCAGTCCATAAGGTCACCAAGACCATCGACTTCTGCTACGGTCACCGCCTGCTCGATTACGACGGCAAGTGCCGTCACCTCCACGGCCACAACGGCCTGCTGGAAGTGGACGTGACGAGCGAGCGCCTCGACGGCCTTGGCATGGTCATGGACTTCACCGACATCCGCGAGATCGTGAAGGGCTGGGTCGACGCCAACCTCGATCACCGGATGCTCCTCAGCCGGCGCGATCCCGTCGTCCCCATGCTGCAGGGCATTGGCGAGCCGTTGTACCTGCTCGACGACAACCCCACCGCCGAGAACATCGCCAAGCTCATCTTCCGCGAGGTGCGCGAGCAGGGCTTGCAGGTGAGCGAGGTGCGGCTGTGGGAGACGCCAAACAGCTACGCGACGTACCGGGAGGACTGATGGAGCCCATCGCCGTGCTCACCAGCGGCGGCCTCGACAGCTGCGTCATGCTGGCCGACCTCGCCCGCACCCGCATCGCCCATCCCATCTACGTCCAAGCCGGCTTGGCCTGGGAGGCCGAGGAACGGAAGGTGCTGGAGGCCTACATCGCCGCCCTGCGCGACGTCAACGTCCGGCCGCTCACGACCCTCTCCGTCCCCGTGGCGCCGATGTATGGCCGTCACTGGAGCATCACCGGCGAAGGCGTGCCCGGTGCCGACGCTCCCGACCGAGCGGTGTTTCTGCCGGGGCGGAACATCCTGCTCATCGGCCTGGCCGCCGTGTGGTGCAGCACCCACGACACGCACGAAATCGCCATCGGCTCGCTCGAAGCCAACCCGTTCCCCGACGCCTCGCCCGAGTTCTTCGACCTCTTCGGCCGCGCCCTCACCATGGGCCTGGGCCACGATGTCCGCGTCGTGGCGCCTTATCGCGGCCTGTTCAAGTCGGAGCTGATACGCCGGAACGCCGGCCTGCCCCTGGAGCTCAGCCTCACCTGCGCCAATCCGCGGAACGGCGTTCACTGTGGCGATTGCAACAAGTGCGCCGAACGCCACGGCGCCTTCATCGACGCCGGCGTCACCGACAAGACCCGCTACGCAAAGCCCCTTGAAGGAGGGCGACGACATGGATAGGACGGAACGCTACGAGAAGCTGGTGCCGCTGCTGCGAGAGGTGTTGGTCGCCCTCGGCGAGGACTCTCATCGTGAAGGCATCGAGCGCACGCCCCAGCGTTGGGCCGATGCCCTGCTCACCTACACCGCCGGCAACGAGGTCGACCCCAAGGAGCACCTCAAGGTGATCTTCCAGCTCGAGGAGGATGACCTGCCCATTGGCTCCGACGACCTGATCATGCAAGACCACATCGAGTTCACGTCGACCTGCGAGCACCACATCGCGCCATTCCACGGCGTGGTCCACCTCGCCTACATCCCCAATCCGGAGAGCCGCGTGATCACCGGGCTCTCCAAGCTGTCGCGCGTGGTCGACGTGTTCGCCCGGCGGCTCCAAGTGCAAGAGCGCATGACCCAGCAGATCGCCCGCGCCATCGACGAGAACCTGCGCCCGCTTGGCGTCATCGTGGTGGTGCAGGCCGCGCACTTCTGCATGGTGCAGCGCGGCGTGCAGCAGCGCAGCAGCGCCACGCTCACCACCGCGCGGCGTGGACTGTTCCTCACCAACCCAGACCTGGAAGCCCGCTTCCAAAACTACCTGCGCCTGCGGGTCCGCCCAAAGGACGACTAGGCGCGGCCGTTCGCCCCCGCCCAGCGGTCAGGCGGCTCCGGCAGGCGCGCCGCGATGCGGAGCAGCCGGCTCAACTCGGCCTCGTCGATCTCGCTCGCGCTCCGCACCTTCACGCGGCGCAGGCTCTGGCCGATGCCTTGCAGCAGGCTCGGTTCCATCCGCGCGCCCGCGAAAAAGCCGAAATTCACATGGTTCCGATAGGAAACGATCCACGCCACGGCCTTGCCATTCGTGGCGAACACCGGATTGCCCCATGAATTGAGGCTCTCCGCCACCTGCTCGAGCGTCTCGCGCACCAGTGCCCGCAGCCGCTCAACGATCGCCGAGAGCCTCGGGTCGAGCGCGGCGACGTATTCCTGGACCGTCCTTGGACGGGCATGCTCGCTCACGGGTCATCCTCCGGCGGCCGAGGATACTATACAGCAATGTGGGCGCACCCCCCTGGGCTGAAGGGCGGAGCGAAGGGATTTGAACCCTCGGTCTCCAGGGCGACAGGCCCCCGCGGGCTGGGGCGCGAAATCGACGCTGGCCTATAATCCGCCGATGGACCCTCCAAGGCACTCCACGCCGGGCCCTGCCGCGCCTCCCGGACCTCGACGGCGGTTTTACTACGGATGGGTCATCCTCGCCGTCGGTGTCATCGGCACCTTCATATTCAGCCCCGGCCAAACCTACGTCGTGTCCGTGTTCGTCGACCCCATCCAGCAAGAGACCGGCTGGTCGCGGACGCTCATCGCTGGCCTCTACACGCTCGGCTCGCTCACCGCGGCCACCGCCATGTTTCTCATTGGCCGGCTGATGGATCGTTACGGCGCCCGCGTCATGCTCACGGCGGTGGGCGTGCTCTTCGGCCTCGCCGCCCTGTGGATGAGCCAGGCCGGCCACCCCGTCCAGTTCTATGTCGGCTTCGCCCTGCTCCGCATCCTCGGCCAAGGCTCGCTCACGCTGCTGCCGTCCACCATGGTGGCGCTCTGGTTCACGCGGCTTCGCGGGCGCGCGCTCTCCATCACGGCGCTGGGCTCCGTCCTCGGGCAAGCGACGTTCCCGCCGCTCATACACCTCGCCATTGACCGTACGGACTGGCGCATGGCGTGGATCATGCTCGCGGCGGTCATTTGGATCGTGCTGCTGCCCCCGCGCTGTTGCTGGTGCGCCGCTCGCCCGAGTCGATGGGCTTGCTGCCCGACGGCGACACGCCCGAGCGGCCGGGCCGCCCGCGCGCCGGTTCCGGCGTCGAGCGAGCCAACGATTTCGCGTTCCGTGATGCGGTCCGCACCCGGGCATTTTGGCTGCTCATGTTCGCGGGGTCGTCGCACTCGTTCATCGCCACCGCGCTCACGTTCCACCACGTCTCGTTCATGGGCAGCAAGAGGCTCGACGCCACCATCGCCGCCTCCGTGTTCACGGTCATGGCGCCCTCGTCGCTTGCCGGCACCCTCGTCGTCGGCTACCTGGCCGACCGCATGCCAGGCCGCCACCTGCTCGCGTTCTCCCAGGTCGTCCTCGCGGGGGCCGTGCTGTGGTCGTTCACCGTGTCCGCACCGTGGCAGGCATTGGTCTACGGCGGCCTGCTTGGGATCAGTGGCGGATTCGGCCTCACGCTTCAGTCGATCATCTGGCCGAACTACTTCGGGCGAAAGAGCCTTGGCTCGATTCGGGGTGCCGCCACCACGAGCATGGTCGCGTCGGCGGCCATCGGCCCGCTGCCCTTCGCATGGCTGCAAACGCTGGGCGGCGACTACGCCCTCGCCGTCCTCGCCTTTCTCGCCCTGCCCGCGCTGTGCGCCGTCGCGGCATTGCTTGCCGTGCCGCCCCGCGCGCCCGCGCCGGTTGCCGCGAACCCCTGACGTCGGCCGGTGCACATCTCGGCCCGCGCTCGCGTCCAGGCAAGTGGGTATAACGCGTTTGTCATGCCGACGGACGATGATTGTCGCCCCCTATTCCGCGCCCGGCCATGCCGCCGCACCCGCTCCGGGGCCCCCCGCGCGCTACGGTGGTCGCCGTGCCGCTTGCACCGGCCGACCCGGCCTCATGATCGACACTCTAGCGAGGGGACGACACGATGAAGGCGTACGAGGCTCCTAGCCGCGAGGCTCTTGGTAGCGTGTTCGTGGTGACGCGGACCGTGCTGAAGACGATCGGCGTCGGCGACGGCGTGATTTTCGACCCGGGTAACCCCGGCCCCATCCCCGCATCGCCCATCGGCGGCTCCGCGATCTAGCCTCGGTCGGTGCGGGATTGGCGACCCGCCATCGCGGGCGGAAGCGTGATGAGCAGGCCAATCGGATGCGTGCCCGCCGGTAGCGGAGCGGGCGCGCCTGCCTGGTCTGCTCGTCGCTTTCGTTCAGTCTCGCGCGCCGGTGCGGGAGCGACGGTCACGCGGTCGGCTGCGTCATCCTTGCCGCCGCGCCTCGTCGCCGGACGTTCGGCGTAACGCGGCGCCCCACCGGCAGCCGGACCGGTAGGGCGCTTCGCTATGCGTGGGCGTCTGCCTCTACGGACCGGCGCAGTACGAGTCGACCAGATCGTGGAGCTCTTGCACCGTGAAACCAAGGGCCTTGGCCACATTCGCGAAACCGTGGATGTCCACGGCGCCGCCCAGCTGCGCCAAGTACGCTACGGTCTGCCTTTTGCAGTTAGGTTCCCCCGGCACGCCAGGCTCCGTCTGAGCCGCGAAGGCGCTACCGGACATGAGACCGACCATGAGGGCGCCAGCCACGAGAATTGCCGCCAGCTTCCTCTTCATACTCACATCCTCCACAAGGGGTTTTTGGCCCTTCGCCACCACCGGCCTGGCAGCTCGGCCATGGCCACTCTACACCCCGCCCCTCGCGCGGCCGCTCCCTACGATGTGTGAGTGCGACGCGACCTCAACGGACTAGTGCGATTGCGGAATGGACCGTCGCGGAGCGGTGACGCGACACCGCGAGTGTCTGCCGTGCGACATATGACAACGGGCACGGTATACTGTTGTTGCTTCTGCAAAGAACCTCCACAAGGGTGTTGCCGAGGCATTGGGCCTGCCCGAGCCGGCTACTTGGGCTGGCCCTCTCGCTGGCCGCGACGCGACAGCCTCCCTGCGGGCGGCGGCCTCCACTCCCCCCAATCTTCGTAACTGCCGCCACGCGCGGGATGCTGGACTTCTCCCGTCGCTCCCGGCAGTCGGGTCCCTCGGCACCTATCGCCTTCGCGAAGGCGAACTCCCAACTCATCTCCGCGCACCGCCGGCTCGGCGACAGACGACGCTCCGGGCACCCTTGCCCATGTCGATTGGGCCGGCGATTCCCATTGCCAAGTTGGTGTGCCACCGGCTTCGGCGGCCGGCTTTCAGTGGCCGCGCGCAAGCGCGGGAATGCCGCTCCGGAACCCCATGACGGCATTGGTGGACGCTAGGGGATTTGAACCCCTGACCCCCTGCTTGCAAAGCAGGTGCTCTCCCGCTGAGCTAAGCGCCCACGAAACGCCATGCCATTATAAAGGCCCGCGCACGCGCCGTCGCCCAACGCGCGCCCGCTCGATGCGACCCCAGCCTCGCGAGCGTCGCCACTAGCCTTCTTCGTCTTGCTGGAACAGCTGATCGCCCCGGTGCAGCCGGAACGCCGTGTCATACGTCTGCCCGACCGACCGCACCGTCGGAGCGTGCGCCGACATGTACCGGATCGCCGCCACCAGCACCGCCCTGCCCTGCGCCGTCCCACGCCTCGGCGCGTATTGCTGGAACGCCGCGTCGACGAGTTGGAACAGATGGAAGCCGGCGTCCTCGCGCAGCAACGCATGGCCCATCGCGGCAAGCAAGGCGTCGTCCGGAGCGCCGGCGTCGAAGTAACGGGCGACGAGCGTCGCCGCCGGCGTCACCTGCCGCTGCCGGTTCAGCAACTCCAGCAGCTCATCGAGCATCGAGGCGGTGCCGTCCGCGCCACCCACGCTGGCGGCCGGCATCGCCGCGGGCGGCATGTTGAGGAATCGGTCGTGATAGACGGCGATCGCGGTGTCGAACACCGCCCGCAGCAAGTCGACCGAGGGCGTGCGGCGCAACGCTTGGTGCAGGGCGTTCGCGGCCGTCAGCGTGTTGTGCACCGTCTCCCAATCGCCGAACTCGTTCGATAGGTGGAACCGCGCCATGCGGAGGAAGGCGGCGAACGCGACGGCGCCGGCGACCGCGTCGGGCGCGGCTCCGGCGGCGATGGCGTGCTTCAATTCGTCGATCGTGGCGGCGGGGTCGTCGCCGAGGATGGTCTCGGCGAGCCGGTCCTCGCCAGTCCACCGCTTCGTCGCCTTGCGGCCCTGCTCCACCAGCGCCGGCAGCTCCGCGCGGGCCGCGTACACCATCGCCGCCACGTCGACCGGATGCCGCCACGACGACGACTCCTCGCCGCGGCTGGCCTCGGTGATCCGCGGGACGAGGCTGGTGAGGGTCAGCGGGGCGTGCCGCCAGCCGATGTGCTCCAGTAGTTCGAACGCCTTGTTGGCATAGTCGAGCGTGTGCCCGCCGTCGATGTAGAGGTGGTCCGTGATGGCCGAGAAGATCATGCCGGCCACGGCCTCGCGCGACATGCCGGCGTCGATCGCCGTGCGCAGCGTCCGCTCGGCCGCCTCGTTGTCGCGTACCTCGACGAATCGCCGAAGCCAGCCGGCGAGCCGGTCGGTCCGCGCCACCGCCGGGTTCAGCGGCGGCACCGGCACGCGCGCCGGCGCTCCGGCCGCGTCCTGCGCCACGTGCAGCAGGCCGGCGAACAGCGCCCGGGGGCGGTCGTCCTCGAACAGACGCGGCAGTATGTTCGCCGCCGCCGTGAGGATGGTCATCGCGTTGGTCCAGCCGTTGCTGGCGCGCGCCGCGGCGAACTCCGCCCCGAGTGTAACTGGCCGGCGATAATCCCTTCCAGCGTTCATCAGCCCGATGACCGACCGGGCGATGACGAGCCGGATGCCGTGCGCCAGCCCCTCGTCGAGCCGCCGCTCCCACTCGGCCGCCTGGTCGCCGGCGCGCGGCTGGACCTGCACGTACACGTCGCCATTCACCACGCGCACCCCGAAGGTCGGCACGTCGCCGGCGAAAAGGTCGAACGCGTTGCCGGAGGCGACATCGAACCGGGCGTGGTGCCAGTGGCAGGTGAGCATGCCGTCCCGCAGGGTCCCCTGGTGGAGGGGGAAACCCATGTGGGGGCACCGGTTGTCCAGCGCGTGCAGGTCGTCCCCCTGGGCGAACACGGCGATGGTGTGGCCCGCCCCCGTTACGACGCTGCACCCGCGGCCGCTCACCTCCGCGAGCGTGCCGACACGTATCAGCCCCTGCACGTCAGTTGCCATGCGCCCCTCCTCTCCCGCCTACTGGTTGCTGAACGGCCGCGCGGTCTGCCTCCATGCGAAGTCACGGAGAGCCTGCGACTGCCGAGCGCGATGGCGCCCCGGTTGCCGATGGGCGCGTATGTGGCGCGGGCTGACGCGGCTCCCCGGCCGGTGAGCAAAATGTACGCGCGTCACGTCCGACGGTCAACGAACGGCTACGGCGTGTCGAGCCGCAGCCCGTCCAACGTCTCGCCGACCACCTGGTAGCGGTGGAATGGCGGCATGAAGTAGGCGCCGGCGATGTGCGGGCGGGCGCCCAGCAACAGTTCCTTGCTGATTGCGATGCCCGTCGCGGCCGCATCCTTCGACTCCTCCATGCGCTTGAAGACCGCATCGGGAATGCGGATGCCTGGCACCTCGTGGTGCAAGAAGGTGGCGTGGCGCATTGTCCGCAGCGGCAACACGCCCAGCAGCAATGGCAGCGGAAATCCGCCGAGCCTGTTCGCGACGCGCTCCACCACCTCGGCGTCGAACACCGGCTGCGTCAGAATGAAATGGGCCCCGGCCCGCACCTTGCGCTCCAGCACGCGTAGTTCCTGGTCCAGGTCGGGCGCGTTCAGGTTCAGCGCGCAGCCGATGACGAACGACGTTGGCTGATCGATGGGCCGCTCATTCGCATCGACGCCTCGGTTGAATCCCGCGATGAGCTTGATCAGGCCCGACGTGGTGATGTCGCTCACCGCCGTCGCCTGCGGATAGTCGCCCTTCACCGGAACGTCACCCATCACCGTGAAGATGTTTCGCACGCCGAGCGCGTGCGCGCCAAGCAAGTCGGAGTGCAGCGCCACCATGTTCCGGTTGCGGATAGCCATGTGCATCACGGTCTCGATGCCCAGCCGCGACTGGATGAGGCTGCACATCGCCAACGCGCTCATGCGTCCCTGCGCGCGGGGGCTATCGGCCACGTTCACCGCATGCAGGTGCCCCGCCATGCCGCGTATCTTGTCCACCGTCTCGCTGATGTCGAACCCCCGGGGCGGATCGACCTCCATCGTCGCGACGAACTGCTTGCGCGCCAGCCGCTCGGCCAACGCCGAGGCATGACGTCGAGCCGTGGGCGCGGGTGGCGAGGGCGCCACGGGCGCCTTGGGGACCGCCGGGGCTCGCTGCGCGCCGCGGGGCGGACGCACGCCGCGTATGTTGTCGCGGATCGCCGCGATGTGCCCCGGCGTCGTGCCGCAGCAGCCGCCCAGCAGCACCGCTCCGGCTTCGGCCGCCCGCCGCGCGCGCTCCGCCGTGTACGCCGGGTCGGCCGTGTACGCCAGCTTGCCGTCCACGTAGGTCGGCAGGCCCGCGTTCGGCTGCGACGATAGCGGCGTGGTCGCGCTGATCGCCATTCGCTCGATCACCTGCAACAGCTGCTCCGGACCGACGCTGCAATTGCCGCCGATCGCCGCGAGCCGCAGGTTGTCCAGCACGACCGCGACCTCCTCGGGCGACTCGCCCATCGGCGTGACGCCGTCGTCGGTGAACGTCATCTGCGCGACGATGGGAATCGAGGCCACCGACCGCACGGCCTGAATGGCGAGCTTCATCTCGGAAAGCGACGTGAACGTCTCCAACATGATGAGGTCCACGCCGGCCTCGATCAGCGCCGCCGCCTGCTGCGCGAACGCGTTCTGGCTCGCCGCCGAGTCCAAGGCGCCGATCGTGAGCCCGTCTCGACCCAGCGGCCCCATCGAGCCCGCGATCCAGATGTCTTGGCCCGTCAGCCGCCGCGCCTCGTGCGCGACCGCCACCGCCTTCCGGTTGATCTCGTCGGCGCGCTCCACCAGGCCCGCCGCTCCCAGTCGGGCCGTGTTCGCCGCGAAAGTGTTGGTCTGGATGATCTCCGCCCCGGCGCGGATGTAGTCGAGGTGGACGCCTCGCACCAGCGCCAGATGCGTGAGGTTCAGCTCCTCCAGCGGCCCCCCGCGCGCGCTCCCGGCGCGTGCCATCAGTTCCGTGCCCATGGCGCCATCGCAAAGGATCACACCCCGGGTCAGTCGGTCGACGATTGAAATCGGCATCGGTGGGCGCACGCTCCGTGGGCAGTCGACCCATTCTACCAGGGGCGCGCCGCGCCGTTGCCTCGTGGCGCTCCGTGGCGTATTCTCAGTCATCACGCGGCGCCGGTCGCGATAACGCCTCCGTCAAAGGACACGGCCACGGGCCCTGACCTGAACGCCCTCAGCTGGATACTCGCCGCGCTCCCGGTGTTGTTCCTGGTCGTCGCGATCATGCGGTTGCGCTGGAGCGCCCCCCGCGCCGGCGGCCTCTCCTGGTTGCTGGCGGTCCACATCGCCATGCTGGCTTTCGGCGCCAGCGGCACCATCGTCGCCACCGCGAGCGCCAAGGGCCTCAGCCTCACCCTATTCGTGCTCACCATCCTGTGGGCGTCCGTGTTCATGTTCAACCTCGTCGACCGGCTGAAGGGCATCGAGGCCATCGGCCGCACCACGGCCAGGCTCGCGTCGGACCCGCTCGTCCAGGCGCTGCTCATCGGCTGGGGATTCTCCTCGTTCATCCAAGGCGTCACCGGCTTCGGCGTGCCCGTCGCCGTCGCCGCGCCCCTGCTCATCATGGTCGGCTTCTCCCCGCTTCGTGCCGCCGCCATCTCGCTCGTCGGCCACGGATGGGCCGTCACGTTCGGGTCCATGGGCTCGTCGTTCTACACCATTCAGCTGGTGACGAAATTCCCCGAGCAGGTCATCGGCCCCCACATGGCGCTGCTCTTCGCCCCGGTCACCATCGCCAGCGGCATCATGGTCGCGCACATCCAGGGCGGCTGGCACGGCGTCCGCCGCAGCCTCCCGCTCGTGCTCGTGGTGGGCACCGCCATGAGCTTCGCCATGTGGCTCATGGCATTCCTCGGCGCGCCGCAAATCGCCTCGTCGGTGCCGGGCATCGTCGCCCTCATCGGCGTCGGGTTCCTCGCGCGCACGCCGCTGCTCATCAAGCCGAGCGTCACCGGCGATGCGTCGGGCATCGGCCCGGAGCCCGGCGCCGCGACGCAGCGCGCGGCCCCCGTCACCGCCAAGCCCATGACCGCGATGCTTGGCTTCCTCCCCTACATCGTGCTCATCGCCCTCAGCATCGTTGCCCAGCTCGGGCCGGTGAAGTCCGCCGTCAGCGGGCTGGCGTGGGGGCTCGACTATCCCGAAACGGTCACCGCCGATGGCTTCGTCGCGGCCGCCGAGCAGGGCTACGCGCGCATACGGCTGCTCAACCATCCGGCCCCGCTCATCATCATCTCCGTCGCCATCGCCATGCTGGTCTACCGGCTCGGCGGGCGTTGGAAGCGCGGCGTCGCCTGGGAATCCCTGCGTCTTACCTATAGCCAATCGGTCACCACCACGCTCGGCGTGGCGACCATGGTGATGATGGCGGTGGTGATGGCCGACACCGGCATGACGACGCTGTTGGCCCAGGGCATCGCCAGGGCATCCGGGCCGGTGTTCCCACTGGTGTCGCCCTTCATCGGCCTGCTCGGCTCCTTCATGACGGGCAGCAACACCAATTCGAACGTCATGTTCGGCATACTGCAAGTGGAAACCGCCAGGGAGCTCGGCATCGGCGCGGTGACCATCGCCAGCGTGCAGTCGATTGGCGGCTCGGTGGGCAGCTCCATCGCGCCGGCCAAGGTGCTTGTCGCCGCCACGTTCGTCGGCATGTCGGGCAAGGAGAGCGAGATATGGCGCGTGATCACTCGTTACGTGCTGCTGCTGACGCTGATCGCCGGCCTCGAGGCCCTGCTGCTCATATGCCTGCTGCCCGCATGGACGAGGTGACGCGATGACGCTCTCGAAGCCGATGAAACAGCGGTTGCGCCATGTCGCCGTCGTCGGCATAGCCATCGCGTTCCCGCTGCTCTACGTCGGGGCCGTCTCGCTGGGCGGCGCGGGCCTGACGGCGGCCGCGCTGGCGGTCACGGGCATCGTGTGCGTGCTCGCCGCGTTGGCGTTCTAGCCGCCGGACCGTTGCTTCCCCGCCGCTTCGCGCGGCACATCCCCCAATGTCACGGCGACACCGGCGCCCGGCTGCACGACCACGACCGTCACCGCCGGCGCATCGGCTCCGGTCATGGATGCGCCGCCCTTCGCGACCGAGTCGCCGACACCGGCATCGTCCAGCCGGGCCCCGCCGCGCGTCTCGGTCAGCACCTGCACCACGCGCACCTTGCCCGTGGCCGTCTCGCGGATGATGCGGACTCGCACGCCCAGGCTCACGTCGGCCAAGCCCGCTTCCTTCTCGCCGAACGTCAATCGAGGCCCACCACGCTCGATCAGCACGCGGACCCCATGGCCGTTGGTGAGCTGCACCTTCAACAAGATGCCGCCGCCGCTTTCGGAGCGGACGAGGGTGACGCCCGTGATCCGCCCTTCGACGGCCTGCATGACCTCCGGCGGCTGTTCGCGCTTCGGCGCCGGCGTGGGAGTCGACGGCGATGCCGTCCGCGCGGCCGGCGTCGGCATTGCTTCCGGCGCCCGGCTGGGAGTCGGCGTCGGCGCGGAAGTCTCGTTCGTGGTGAACGGCGGTGACGTCTGCTGATTGGGCAACGGCAGCACGGGCTTAGTGCTGGGGCGCGCGGCGGGCTGCGCCGTCGGCGCCTCTTCCGCTCCCACGTTCGTCAAATCGCTCGACGCCGTCGCCGGCGTGGGCGTGGGCACCACCACCGTGATGGTGATGGGGGTCCGATGCAGCGAGTCGGCCTTGCGTAGCACGGCAAGCAGCTGCTCCCGGCGCTCGCGCAACGACGCCGTCAGCCGTTCCAACGCGGCGCGCGCGCAGGCGTCCCGCGTGATGGCCTCCAACTGGGCGATCTTGGTTTCCAGCGCCACCATCTGTTGATTGAGCTCCAACAAGCGGTCGGCTGGTATCTCGGCCGTCGCTGGCCGCGAGGCCGTCACCGCGCCCGGCGTGTGGGCTGGGGGCGCCTCCGTCGCATTGCCCAGCGCCACCATGCTTGGCAGATCGGCGACGGCGTGATCGACCGGCGCCACGACCAACCTGTCGGCCCGGTCCGCGTGGTGCTCGATGCGTTCGGCGAGACCGGGCACGAACCGTGTCCGCTCCTCCTCCGTGACCACCTGCAACTCGTGCACGCGGCGGTCGAGGAGTTTTGCATGGAGGCCGGCTTCCCGCGAATCGGTGAAGGCCAGCGGCAACTGCGCCTGCTCGGCGGCGCGCTTCACCGGATAGAGGGCATCGCCCGGCACGCTGCTCGTGGATGCCACCACGGTGCCGGCGCCGCCCAGCAGCACCGCCGCGACCACGGCGGCGGCGGTCGCCAAGCGGCGTCCGCCCCACAGCACGTCGCGCAGCAGGCCGACGGGCGATGCCTTGGCGGCGGCGATCTGCCGGCGCTCGATGGCATCGTGCAGCCGCAGCCGCGCCGCGCGCTTCGCGTCCGCCGACGGCGTGAACGAGGCGGCCTTGCGCACCGCCATGGCCGTGCTCAACGCCTGGCGCAGGTCTTGGGCATGCTCGGGATACTCGGCGACGACCGTGTCGATCGACTCGCCGCGCATCGTCACGCGGTCGAGGCACTCGTCCAGTATGTCCGCGAATGAACGCTCCGTCATGCTTGGGTTCCTTCCTCCCCAACGCCGAAGCGCACCTTTTCGAGATCGTCCCCCAGCCTGCCGCGCAACGCCTTCAGCACCGTCCGCTGCAACTCGCGTATCGCGCCTTTCGTGCGCCCCATCACCGAGCCGGCCTCCTCGGACGACAGCCCCGCGATGAACCGCAGCGTGATCACCTGCTGCTGCGCCGGGTTCAGCTGCGCCATCGCCTGCAGCACCCGGTCCATGATGAGCTTCTGCTCGACCTCCCCCTGCGGCTCATGGTCGGAGGGCAGCTCCAGCGCCTCGTCCAACGGCACATTACGACGGCGGCTGCTCCGCCGGTAATGGTCGATCACGATGTTGTGGGCAACGCGGAACAGCCACGCCTGCAACGGCACCCCGCGCTGCTCGAACGAACCGATGGATTCCGCGCAACGAACGAACACGTCGCCGGCAAGGTCTTCTGCGAGGTCACGGTTGCCGATGCGCGCCGCGATGTAGCGGGTTACGCGGTCGTAGTACTGCTCGTAGAGGTCTGCCAATGCGGCGGCGTTCGACTCGGCGCTGTTCCGGCCTCGCAGGGCCAAGGCATCGTGCTCCTGAGTTAACGCCTGAACGCGTGCGGTGCGCGGCCAGTATAGGATTCGCTCCCTCAGCCTCCCGAGCCTTCATGACGAGCCAAAGCCGTTCTTCCGTGCTTGTCCCTGCTTGCCCCTGCTCGCGACATCGCGAATGGCCCTGCCCCACCCGGATTCACTTTCTGGAACGGATTCCTCGCGTTAACGTCAGGACACGCCCATCGCCGCGCCACCCCGCGCCGGCCGCGCGGGTGCGCTAGAATGCCCGTCAAACCACCGGAGGGCCGCCATGGCAATATCCCCGAAGCCCCAGCGCAGCGCTCGCGAGCAGTTCGGCGCCACGGCGGCCAACTACACGGTCAGCGCCGGCCACCGCGGCGGCGAAAGCCTCTCGGTCGTCACCGAGCTCATCGCCAAGGGCGGCCGCCGCTTCGACCGCGCGGTCGACATCGCCACCGGCCCCGGCTTCACCGCGTTCGCCGCCGCGCCCCATGCCGGCAGCGTGCTCGCGACCGACCCCACGCCGCAAATGCTCCGCGAGGTGCGGAAGCTCCGCCGGGAGCGCGGCATCGCCAATGTGGGCATGGCCCTCGTCGTCGCCGAAACCCTGCCCTTCGCTGACGAATCGCTCGACCTGGTGACGTGCCGCACCGCGCCGCACCACTTCCTCGACGTGCCCCGCTGGCTCGGCGAGTGCCGCCGCGTCCTGAAGCCGGACGGGGTGTTCGTCCTCGCCGACACGTGCGCCCCCGAAGACCCCGAGCTCGCCGCCTGGATGAACGACATGGAGGTGCGCCGCGACCCCAGCCACGTCCGCAACTACGCGCCCTCCGAATGGGTGCGGCTCGTGCGAGAGGCCGGCCTCGACGTGACCGACGAGGCGTTGTGCATCCTCAACCAAGAGATGCCGGATTGGGCGCACCGCTCCAATAGCACCCCGGCAATGACCGAGGAGTTGGCGCGCGACTTCCGGAACGCCTCGCCCGCGGCGAAGGAGCACTTCGCGATCGCGCCGCGCGACGATGGCACCATCGGCTTTCGTTGGTTCGTGGCGATCTTGCGGGCCGAGAAGCCCTAGTCGGCGGTCGCCCGCCCCGCGTAAACGCGCTGCGCCGCCGCCACGCTGGCGCCCACCGCCACCTCGTAGTCGTTGGCCTGCAGCGCATCCTCGAACGCGGAAAGAAACGTGAAAACGGTGGACGGCGAGCTGTTGTAGCCCATCAGTCCCACCCGCCACAGCTTGCCCGCCTGTTCGCCCAGCCCGGCGCTGATCTCGACGTTGTGCTTTGTCAGCAGGTGCCGCTTGACGGGCGCGTCGCTTATGCCGTCCGGCACGCGGATGGCGGTCAGGCTCGGCAAGCGGTGACCCTCGGGCGCGAGCAGGCTCAGGCCAAGCGCCTGCACGCCCGCTCGCAGCGCCGCGCCATGCAGCTCATGGCGCCTCCAGCTCTGCTCCAAGCCCTCTTCCAGCAGGATACGCAGCCCCTCGCGCAGCGCGTAAATCATGCTGATGGGCGCCGTGTGGTGATACGCCCGCTCGTGCCAATACTGGCGCAGCTTCGTCAGGTCGAAATAGAAGCTCACCACCGGGCTCTGACGCCCCTCCATCGCTTCCACCGCCCGATCGCTCATTGTGATGGGCGATAGCCCCGGAGGACAGGCCAGGCACTTCTGCGTGGCGCTGTAGCAAATGTCGACGCCCCAGTCGTCGATGCGCAGCTCGCTGCCGCCCAGCGACGTCACGGCATCGACGATCAGCAGCGCGCCCGCCTCGTGCGCCACCTCCGCCATTTCGCGCACCGGCGACAGCACCCCGGTCGACGTCTCGGCGTGGACCATCGCCAGCGCCTTCACCCGTGGCAGGCGGCGCAGCTCGTCGCGCACGCGGCCGACATCCACCACTTGCCCATAGGAATGCGTGACGGTGACCACGTTGGCGCCAATGCGCGAGCCAATGTCCACCAGGCGCTGGCAGAAGTAGCCGTTCGCGGCGACGACCAGCGTGTCGCCGGCCTCCAGCACGTTCACCAGCGAGGCTTCCATGCCCGCCGTGCCGGTTCCGGACACGGGCAATGTGATCGTGTTGCTCGTCTTGAACGTGAGGCGCAACATCGCCCGCACGTCGTCCATGATCTGTAGGAAGTCGGGGTCCAGGTGGCCGAGCAGCGACGCGGTCATCGCCCGCAGCACCCTTGGGTGAGGATTCGCGGGGCCCGCGCCCAACAGCAGCCTGGCAGGCGGGGCAAGCTCGGTCATATGGCGTTCCATGAGCCGATTCCTTCGATAACGATGCGGCATTCGCTACGGAATTTGCGGCATTATAGCAGCAGCGCATGTGGGGGAAACCGCGCCCGCCCGTCGAATCCCCGCGCGGCCTGGAACCGCGAACCACCGGCGCCATCCCGACGCGCGAGGTGCGCCCACGTGCGCCGCCCCCACTCCACGGTCAACACGTCTGGTCGCTACCTATTTTGTATATCGATTAGATTTTCTACTACATTTTGTAGTTATATCGCTGCCATTGTCGAGCCGTGTTGCCGGCGTGCAACGGCGTGCCTCCCGGCCGCGGCCCAGGCCGAATTTCATGCTGGCGACGCGGCCTCTATCGAGCTAACCTCACTCGCAAACAATTAGTCGAAAATCTATGTAATTGGATAAGAAAAGCTATTGAAGCGCATCTATGCCAAAGTTAGTGTTCTCCACATCCTCGGCCCGGCTCCCAAGTTTCACCGTTACGGGTGGTTCGCGATGCAGCACGACCACATATCGCCGGATGCCGATGCGCGCACCTATCACCAGCCGGTGATGCTGGAAGAGGTGCTGTGCGGCCTCGACGTGCGCGAAGGCGGCAACTACATCGACTGCACCCTTGGAGACGCGGGCCACGCAATGGCGATCCTCGAGCGTAACGGCGACGGCCGCTTGCTCGGCCTCGACGCCGACCCGGAGGCGACCGCCACCTGCCGGCAACGGCTCGCCCGCTTCGGTGGCCGGGCGGTGGTGGTGAACGCGAACTTCGAGGACTTGGAGCCCATCGCGCAGGCTCACGGCTTCGTCCCGGCCGACGGCGTGCTCTTCGATCTCGGCCTGTCGTCCCGCCAGCTCGACGCCGAAGAGCGCGGCTTTTCGTTCCGCCGCGCCGATCCGCTCGACATGCGGTTCACTCCCAGCGCCAGCGCCACCGCGGCAGACATCGTCGACACGAGCAGCGAGGAAGAGTTGGCGGACATCCTCTACCAGTTCGGCGAGGAGCCTCGGTCGCGCCGCATCGCCCGGGCCATCGCCGCCGCCCGGCCCATCGCCAACACCATGGAGCTTGCTGAAGTGGTGCGCCGCGCGTCCGGCTATGGGCGTGGCCGCACGCACCCCGCCACGCGCACGTTCCAAGCCCTCCGCATCGCCGTCAACCGCGAGATGGAGCGGTTGGAAGCGGGCCTCGCCTCCACCGGGCGCGTGCTGGCCCACGGCGGCCGCATGGCCGTGATCGCCTATCACAGCGGCGAGGACCGGATCGTGAAGCGGTTTCTGGAGCGCGAGCAAGGCATGGGCTTCCGGCGCCTGACGAAGAAGGTCATTAAGCCCAGCTCGGTTGAAGTGCGGCAAAACCGCCGCGCCCGCAGCGCGCGGCTCCGGTTGGCGGAACGAGTCTAAACACGGCAATGAGCGGGCCGGCGACGGCCCGCCATGCGAGGAACAAGGCGCATATGGCACCAGTGCGAGAGCAGCTGTACGCCGCCATCGACGTCGGCACCACGAAGGTGGCGACGCTGGTGGCCCGTGTCGGCGCCAGTGGCGCCATCGAGGTGGTCGCGGTCGGCCGCGCGTCGTCGGAAGGCATGAAGAAGGGAATGGTCGCCGACGCTGACGCGCTCACCCAGTCGGTGCGAGCTTCCGTCCGCTACGCCGAGGAGATGCTGGGTCACCCCATCCCGTCCGCGTTCGTCGGCATCACCGGCGCGTTCCTCGTCAGCGAGAACGTGACGGCGCGCATGTCGGACGGCGGACAGCAGCCGGTCTCGGAACGCGACGTCGACAGGCTGATCGAGGACACCGTCGCGGAATACGGCGCGCGGCGCCCGGTTCTGCACGTCATACCCCGCATGTACCAGGTGGGCGGCGTTCGCAACGTCCGCAACCCCCTCGGGCTCAACGGCGCCGGCCTCGCCACGCAAGCCCACGTCGTCTACGGCGCGCCGGAGCCGATCGCATTGCTCAACAAGGTCATGGCCGACGCAGGCGTGAAAGTGCGCGGTTTCATTATTGAGCAGCTCGCGAGCGCCGAGGCGGTGCTCACCGCCGACGAACGTGAGATCGGCGCGGTCCTCGTCGACATCGGCGGCGGCACCAGCGACCTCGCAGTCTACAAGGAAGGCACGCTGGCCCACAGCGCGGTCATCCCCGTCGCCGGCACCCAGTTCACCACCGACCTCGTCATCGGCCTGGGCATCACGCCCGCCGCCGCCGAGGCCACGAAGCTCCACTTCGGTTCGTGCGACACGATGGGCGTGAGCGAGAAGGAGTCGGTCAATGTCGACACCGGCATGGCCGGCCACACGCGCCCCGTGTCGTGCTTCCACATCAACAAGCTGCTGCGCGACCGCGCCATTGAGCTGACCCGCCTGGTGCTGTTCAAGCTGCGCGAGGGCGGCTTCGACCGTGTCCCCGCCTCCGGCATCGTGCTCACTGGCGGCAGCGCCAATCTGCGCGGCCTGGCCGAGGTGATGCGGGAATACGCCCATTGCCGTGTTCGCGTCGGCACGCCACTGGCCGCCTTCGGCCTGCCCGACGAGCTGCGCGAATCGGCCTTTTCCACCGGCGTCGGGTTGCTCGCCTGGGGTATACAGCGGCGTCACGCCGGCGCCGTCGCGCCCGCCATCACCGTGTCGGAGCCGGTGTCGAGCAAGCTGCGCGGCTGGCTCGCGTCGCGGTTCCACTGGAAGCGTTCCGAGAAGTCGTTGAGCGCACTCGCATGAATTCCGGGATCGATGAGCGGCAACCGTTTTGCGGGCCGCTTTACGCATAACGCAAGAGGCCGTCACGGGCCAAGCGAAGCAATTAGCAGAAGGGGGTTGGAGCCATGGCAGAGTCCTACGGGTTGGGCCAGACGGTCGAAGGGCTGGCGAATGTGAAGGTCATCGGTGTCGGCGGCGGCGGATGCAACGCGGTGAACCGCATGCTCCGCGAGCGCATTCCGGGCGTGGAATACCTGGCGGTGAACACGGATGCCCAGCACCTGATGCGGCTGGACGTGCCCCTGAAGATTCGCATTGGCGACAAGCTCACCCGTGGCTTGGGCGTCGGCGGCAACCCCGAGATCGGCCGCGCCGCCGCCGAGGAGTCCCGCGAGGAGCTCTATGAAGCCGTGCGCGGCGCCGACATGGTCTTCGTCGCCGCCGGCATGGGCGGCGGCACCGGCACCGGCGCGGCCCCCATCGTCGCCGAGATCGCCAAGGAAACCGGTGCGCTCACCATCGGCGTCGTCACCCGCCCCTTCAGCTTCGAGGGGCGCCGCCGCGCGAAGAACGCCGACGACGGCCTCGCTCACCTCAAGGAGCATGTCGACACCCTGCTCGTGATCCCCAACGACCGCCTGACGCACATGTGCGACGAAAAGGTGACCACCGAAAGCGCCTTCAAGATCGCCGACGACGTGCTGCGCCTGGGCGTGCAGGCCATCGCCGAGCTCGTCACCTCCGCCGGCGAAATCAACGTCGACTTCGCGGACGTGAAGACCATCATGAGCAACGCCGGCCCCGCCTGGATGTCCATCGGCAACGGCCGCGGCGAGCACCGCGCCGTCGACGCCGTCAAGGCGGCCATCAACAGTCCCATGCTCGACGTCAGCATCGAGGGCGCCCGCGGCGTCCTGTTCAACATCACCGGTGGCACTGACCTGACCCTCCGCGAAGTGCAGGCCGCGGCCGATGTCATCAGCCGCGTCGTCGATGCCGAGGCCAACATCATCTTCGGCATGACCACCGACCTGAAGATGGACGACGAGATCCGCCTCACCATCATCGCCACCGGCCTGCCCGCCGCCGTGCCGCAGGCCACCCTCCGCGACGACAGCATCTCCGAGTTCCTGCGGCAGACGCTCGGCACCGAAAGCCAGTTGGACCTGCCTCCGTTCCTGCGGCCGAACAGCGGCAACAAGAACCCGTTCCGTCGCTAGCACGCGAAAGGCATCGGGGTCCCACGGCGGCCGCCGTGGGACCCCCTAGAAACGACAACAAGGTCCGGACCCCCCCTCTCCCCGGACCTTCCCCGGAATAGTCCTTCCCCAGGCTGTTCCAGTTCTCTCTTCCGACCGCTCCTGTGCGCCATGGGAAGCGGTCAAGACCCGGGCCCTGCAGCACCCACTGCGGGGCCACTCTTTTTAACCCTCGTTAACCATCGCGAGCGGCTCCCGCCCGCTAGCCGCTGCGCTTGCCACCGGTTCTGCATTCCTACTACTGGTTGTGCTAATCCCCGCGCATATCTCCTAGAGTTGCGAAAATTCGCTCGCCCACCCTTGACTTTGCTCGCCCGGCTTCCGAGAATGGCGCTCGTAATCAGCGGCCACCGTCCCTAGTAGCCGCCGCACCTTAAAATACTATATATTGGCGCCACCACTACCGAGTTCACCGGATCCCCGTGTGGCCGTCCTCCACGGCCACGCGGGGTCCGGTTGAGAAACCCCGGAGGCGCATGCGCTGTCCGAACTGTGGAGACCCCGACTCTCGCGTTACCGACTCGCGCGACACCGGCGATGAGATCCGCAGGCGCCGCGAGTGCGCGCAGTGTGGCGTGCGCTTCACCACCTACGAGCGCGTCCAGCGCGCCGCCCTCATGGTGGTCAAGCGCGACGGCCGCCGCGAGGAGTTCAACCGCGAGAAGCTCATCCGCAGCATCCGGCTCGCGTGCGTCAAGCGCCCGCTGCCCACCGGCGTCATTGAAAAAGTGGTCGATGAGATCGAGAGTGACCTGCAGCGCCTCGGACGCGCGGAGGTGCCTGCCACCGTCATCGGCGAGGCCACGCTCGACAAGCTGCGCGAGATCGACACCGTCGCCTACATCCGCTATGCCAGCGTCTACCGCGATTTCGACGACGCCAGCGGTTTCATTCGCGAGATCCAGGCGCTCCAAGAAGAGGAGCAGGCGGAGGCCATGCGCGCCTTCGCGAGCCAGCTGCCGCTGATCCCCAACGAATTCCAGATCCCACCGAAACCGCGCGCGCGCCGTGGCCGCCGTCCCAGCATGACTCCTCCGGTCCGCGAGAACGGCGCCGTCGAGGTGAGTTAGGCAAGGCCGCTATGCCCACCATGCCTCGCCTGTCGGACAACGCGCTCACCATTCTGAAGACGCGCTACCTGCGCCACGGCGAAACGCCGGCCGACCTCTTCCGCCGCGTCGCCAGCGCCGTCGCGGCCGCCGAGGAGCGCGACCGAGAACAGTGGGCGGAGCGATTCTACGAGCTGATGGCCCAAGGCCTGTTCCTCCCCAACTCGCCGACGCTGTTCAACGCCGGCACCGGCGCGGGAACCCTCTCGGCCTGCTTCGTCATACCGATCGAGGACACTATGGAGTCGATCATGGCCGCCGCCACTACCAGCGCCATGATCCAGAAATACGGCGGAGGCGTCGGCTACTCGTTCGGCAGGCTGCGGAGCAAGGGCACCCGCATCGCGAGCACGCATGGCAAGGCATGCGGCGCCGTGGCCGTGCTCAAAATGCTCAGCGGGCTCTCCGAGATGATCACGCAGGGCGGCAAGCGCGGCGGCGCGAACATGGGCATCTTGCCCGTGTCGCACCCCGAGGTCCTCGAGTTCATCCACCTGAAGGACGACTTCGTCACCGCGCAGAACTTCAACGTCTCCGTCGCCGTCACCGACCGGTTCATGGACGCCGTCGAGCGCGACACCGAGTGGCAGCTCGTCGATCCGCACACCCACCAGGTGGCGGACCGCCTGCCCGCCCGATCGCTCTGGCAAGCCATCGTCGACAGCGCGTGGCGCACGGGCGACCCCGGCCTCTACTTCATCGACGAGGCTAACCGGCACAACCCAACGCCGCATCTCGGCATGCTGGAAAGCACCAACCCCTGTGGCGAGGTGCCCCTGCTGCCCTACGAAGCCTGCAACCTCGGCTCCATCGACCTCGCCCGGTTCGCGCGGCTCGGCGCTCCTACCGCCGCCGCCTTCGATTTCGACGCCCTCGACGATGTGGTCCGCGTCGCCATCCGCTTCTTGGACGACGTGGTGAACATCAACGAATTCCCGACGCCGGAAGTGCGCGAGGCCGTCGGCAAGACTCGCAAGATCGGCCTCGGAGTCATGGGCTGGCACGACGCGCTCATCCGCCTCGGCATACCCTACGCCGACGCCAAGGCCCGCGAGCTGGCCGAGCGCGTGATGTCGCGCATCGACGCTGTCGGCGATGAAACCTCGCGGGCCCTGGCCCGCGAGCGCGGCCCCTACCCCGCGTCCGTCGGCGACCCGATGCGGAACGCGACCCGCACCTGCATCGCGCCCACCGGCAGCATCAGCGCCATCGCCGGCGCCTCCAGCGGCATCGAGCCGGTGTTCGCCCTCGCCTACGTCAAGAACGTGCTCGACGGCAAACGTCTCCGCGAGGTGAACCCCTATCTGGAGGCGGTCGCGAAGGAACGCGGGTTCTGGTCCCAAAGCCTGATGGACGAGGTCGTCCGCACCGGCAGCGTCCAGGGAATCGACACCGTTCCCGCCGACGTGAAGCGCCTGTTCGCCACCGCCATGGAGATCCCCTACGCCGCGCACGTCGCGATGCAGGCGGTCTTCCAGCGCCACACCGGCCTCGCCGTCTCCAAGACGATCAATATGACCCACGCGGCCACCCCCCACGATGTCGAGGATGCCTACTGGCTGGCATATCGCTCCAAGTGCAAGGGCATCACCGTCTACCGCGACGCCAGCAAGCCCGCCCAGGTGCTCGAGGTTCCAGGCAGCCAGCCGGCGACGACCACCGCCGAGCGCGCCGCGCGCGTCAAGCGTGAGCGTCCCCGCAGCATCCGCGGCGTGACCGACCGCGTGCGGACCTCGCAGGGCAACGCCTACATCACCGTCAACTTCGACGAGTCGGGCGAGCCGTTCGAGGTGTTCACTACGATCAGCAAGGCAGGCGGCAACGACCAGGCGAACCTGGAGGCCGTCTCGCGCCTCGTGTCATTGGCCCTCCGCTCCGGCGTTCCGGCGGTCGAGATCGTTGAGCAGCTGCGCGGCATCACCAGCGAACCCGTGTGGGACAGCGGCCGCCTCATCATGTCCGCCCCCGACGCGGTCGCGCAGGTGCTGGCGGCGCACTCGCTCGGTGCAGCGACCGCTACCGGACACGCCACCGGCACCGCTTTCGCCGCGCAGCCACGCCTGCCCATGGATGGCTCGCTCGATGAGCCTCCCGACGGCGCCGCGCCAATCTTCGCCGACCCGGTGCTGCTGGCGCGGCAGCAACGCTGCCCGGACTGCGGCGGCCCCCTGGTGCTGCAAGAGGGTTGTATCGCATGCTCCTCCTGCGGCTTGAACAAGTGCGGCTGACCGCCTGAAACCACGCCCGCGGCCCAGCCCAATCGCCCGGCCGGCTCCACTCGGCCGAGCGGCCATGCCATCGCGGCATGCACCCACGCAAGGAGGCACTCATGGAAGCGTCAGCGTTCCGTTGGCTGTTGGATGTCGACCTGCCCCATGTGGCCTCCGACGACCTTGACGCCCTGCACGTTCAGGACTTCGACCGGCTGCCGGGACACGCGGGGCTGACGGAGGCGAAATCGCTGGGACGGACGCTCGTCACCGCCAACCTCGACTTCGCTGGCGCCTGGCAAATACCGGGCAACCATCCCGGCGTCGTGATGTTCGAGGCCCCACCGCACGATCGCGAATCCCTGGAACGGAACCTGCACCACGTCCAGTTCCGCCTCCGCCAATACGGCCGAAGCCTCACGCTGGCGGGCAACCGTTTCCTCGTCAAGACCGACTGCACCATGGAGCAATTGCTGCCGGATGGCCGGCAGGTGCGGTTGGAACCGTGGCGAACCGTCCGGGCCCCCGTCCTCGCGGCAACGTAACCACGCCAATTCCGGGGCGTTCCTCCCCAGAACGTCCCACTTCCCTCCTCCGCAGGCCCCCCCGACGCGCCACGGGAGTGGGCCAACCGGGCCCCGCTGGTTTCCCCACCACGGGGCCCACCCTTTTTAACCCACCGGCGACACGGCCGCCGCCGGCCGCCGTTTCACCGGGGTTGGGACCAGGTAAACCATCGCCATCGAAAGGGCGGTCAGCGCGATGAACAGCAGAAACACGTTGCGGTAGCTGCCGAAGAAATCGAAGAAGAACCCGGCCAGCACGGTGCCGCTGCCCTGGGCCACCGCTTGAAACGGCACCGCGATGCCAAGAATCGTCCCCGCCGACGCTCGCCCAAAGTAGCTGGCGTAAATCGTCCGCTGCACCATGCCGAAGCCGCCATAGCCAATGCCCATCGCGATGCCCAGCGGAATCACCATCCACGCGCTATAGGCGAACATCGCCAACACCGTGAACAGCAGCACCACCGACGCCGCGCCAACGAGCACCAGGCGAGCCTGATACCGGTCCAGCAGCCAGCCCCATATCGGGCTCGACGGAATCATGGTCACGCCGGCGACGCTGAACGTGAGCGCCGCGACCGTGGCGCCCACGCCCCGGTCCGTTAGGAGCGGCACCAAGTGGACCGCGAGCCCCAAATTGCCGAGCGCGATGGTGCAGAGCCCCATCACCAGCACCCAAAAGGTGCGCGTTCGCACCGCCTCGCGCGCCGTCCATTGCACCTCCGTCGCCGCGGTGCGCTCGCCCGGCCGCGCCCGCGGCGGTGGCGCGCCATCGCGCTCGCCATCGATCGCCTGGCCCACGTCGCCCGGCGCGCGCCGCAAGAACAGCACCGCCGCCGGCACCGCCATCACGAATGTCGCGATGCCGAGCGCCCGCCATCCCATGCGCCAGCCCGCCTGGTCCAGCACGAGCGCGCCCACGGCCGGCATCGCCACGAACCCCAGCCCCAGCAGCAGGTTGACGATGCCCATTGCCCGCCCGCGCTTGCGGACGAACCACTGGGCGATCACCGCGTTGATGCTGACCCGGGCGATGCCCGCGTTCACCGCGAAGGCGAAGCCCGCCAGCGCGTAGAACGCCGGCAGCGAGTTCACGGACCCCACCAGCGCCAAGCAGAACGCGACCAAAGTGCCACCGATGCTCAACACCGGCCGCGCGCCGTAACGGTCGATCAGCCGCCCCGCCAGCGGCGCCGCCGGAATCACCATGAACGTCCCGAACAGCACCGCGGCCGACAGCTCCGTCCTCGTCCAGCCGAATTCGTTCGCCATCGGCGTGAAGAAAATGCCCACCATCACCGGGCTCTCCGCCACGCCTGCGAACGAGATGAGGCCGGTGACCGTCGCGATCACCCACCCATAGTAGAAGGGCAGCCGCCTCGCGGCCGGTCGTGCGAGTGACAGCATCCGCCGGCTCCTCACCACGATCTTCGTCGAACGATAACAAGCGCGACCCCCAAGTCAAGGATTGGCCCATCCCGGCCCCCGGCGGGCATAGCGGTCCGCCTCCGGCTATACTGCTCGCATGGCGCATCAAGCGACGCTCGCGATCACGCTCGGCGACCCCGTCGGCATCGGCCCCGAAGTCACGGCCAAGGCCCTGGCGAAGCCGGAGTTGCGCTCCATCGCCCGGCCGCTCGTCATCGGCAGTACGCCCGTGCTGCAGCGGGCCATCGACCTCGTCGGCGCGTCGCTCACCGCCCGCGCCGTCGCCTCGGCCACGGAGCCCGTCGGTGACGACGAGGTCGCCGTGCTCGACGACGACCTCGCCGAACGCCTCCTCCATTTGCCGCTCGGCCGCATCGCCGAGGATGCGGGCCGCGTCAGCGTGGAGTGGGTGCTGCGCGCCGCGCGCCTCGCCATCGACGGGCAGGTCGACGCCATCGTCACCGCCCCCATCAACAAAGCCGCCGCGCACCTCGCCGGCTACACGGATGTTGGGCACATGGAGCTGTTCCAGTCGCTCACCAAGTCGCCCAACGTCGCCACCATGCTGCTCACGCCGGGCCTGCGCGTCGTGCACCTCACCACGCACCGCTCGCTCCGCGTCGCCTGCGACTATGTGACCACCCAGAATGTGCTCGCCAAGCTCCGCCTCACGCACGGCTTTTTCACCCGTTACGGCTTCCCCATGCCGCGCATCGGCGTCGCCGCGCTCAATCCCCACGGAGGCGAGGAAGGACTCCTGGGCCGCGAGGAGATCGACCAGATCGCGCCCGCGGTCGAGGCGGCGCGCGATCTCGGCATGGACGTGACCGGCCCCATCCCCGCCGACAGCGTTTTCAACCAGGCGATTCATGGCAAGTACGACGTCGTGCTCGCCATGTACCACGACCAAGGCCACATCGCCATCAAGGTACACGGCTGGGAGGAGAGCATCACGCTCAACCTTGGCCTGCCGTTCCTCCGCACCTCCGTCGACCACGGCACGGCGTTCGACATCGCCGGAAAGGGCATCGCCGACGCCACCGGCATGGAGGTTGCCATCCGCGTCGCCGCATCGCTCGCGGGCATGGGCAAACTGCCGTAGGCCTCTGCTATACTTCCTGATCGTGGCCTTGCGCGCGGCAGCGCCGCCACCAGGAGCTGTTTGTGCGTATCGCCTTCATCGGCGGCGGCGTGATGGCGGAAGCCATCCTGAGCCGTGCCATCGCCCAGAACGTCACGGTCGCCGCCGATGTCGTCGTGTCCGAGCCGGTCGAGGCGCGCCGCGCGCAGCTCGCGCAACGCCACGCCGTCACCGTCGCCGCCTCCAACCGCGATGCCGCCCGCGACGCCTCACTCGTGGTGCTGGCCGTGAAGCCGCAGCACATTTCCCACGTCTATCACGACCTCGGCGACCAGCTCTCCTCGGCCCAAACGGTGCTCTCCATCGTGGCCGGCGTCGGCATCGCCAAACTCTCGGCCGGCCTCAACCACCCGCTCATCGCCCGCGCCATGCCCAACACCCCCGCCCAAGTCGGCGCCGGCGTTACTGTGTGGACCGTCTCCGAAAGCGTCCCGGCTGAAAGCCGCAACGTCATCGCGTCTCTGCTCGGCTCCATCGGCCGCGAGATATTCGTCAGCGACGAGGTATACCTCGACATGGCGACCGCCGTCTCCGGCAGCGGCCCCGCCTATGTGTTCCTCTTCATGGAGGCGATGACCGAGGCCGGGGTGCATGCCGGCCTGCCGCGCGACATCGCCTACTCTCTCGTGCTCGACACCGTGCTCGGCTCGGCGCAGCTCGCCAAGGAGAGCGGGCGGCATCCGGGGTTGCTGCGCGAGATGGTCACCTCTCCGGGCGGCACCACCGCGGAGGCGTTGCGTGCCCTGGAGCGTGGCGGCTTCCGCTCGGCGCTCCAAGAAGCGGTCGCCGCCGCCCACCGCAAAGCCCAAGCCCTTGGCGGAGGCTCCGCGTGAACGACCTGTTCAAGACCCTGCTGCTCGCGCTCGTCCAGGTGCTCTACTACGCCATCCTCGCCCGCGTGCTCATCTCTTGGCTGGTGATCGCCGGCCTTCGCAACGATTTCCTGTTCCGCCTGGACCAAGTGCTCGGCACGTTCAGCGACCCCATCATGCGCCCGCTGCGCCGTATCATCCCCCCCCTCGGCATGATCGACATCACGCCGCTGGTCGCCATCATCCTGCTCGTCGTCATCCGCGAGGCCATCGCCCGCACGCTCTAGGCGCCGCGCAGCCGCCGCAACGCCTCCTCCTTCTCCAGCGGCACCTCCACCTGCTTCACCCGCGCGGCGCGCCCCCGCACGACGCGCACGTCGCGCCTCGCCACGCCCAAGGCGTCGGCCAGCAACGACTCCACCGCCGCGTTGGCCGCCCCGTCGCTCGGCGCCGCCGTCACCTGAACCTTGATTGCTTCACCCTCGTCGATTACGACCGTATTTCGGTTGGCCTTTGGTCGAACCACGATTGTCAAACGGGACAGAGCCATCCGGCCTCCGACCGCGTACAGATAGGTGAGCGACCAATTCGTCAGGATTCTTGCCCTTGACGGCGGGTTCGGCCATCCAAATAAGATGGCTTGTACCTGGGCCGCCGGGAAGGAGGTGGGCTCGTGTATCAGAAGGAACTGCTCAGAGGTAGCACGGAGACCCTCCTGCTGGCCGTCGTGGCCGAAAAGCCCATGTACGGCTACCAGCTCGTCAAGGAGATCCAGCGCCGCAGCAACGGCTACTTCCAATTCAAGGAAGGCACGCTTTATCCGGCGCTGCACCGCTTGGAGAACGCGGGTCTCATCTTCGGCGCCTGGGCATCCGCCACCAGCGGCCAGCCGCGACGCTACTACAGCATCACCGAAGCCGGCCTGCGGCACCTGTCAACCAAGTCCGAGGAGTGGCGCTCGTTCGCGCACGCCGTCCATAGCGTGCTCCAACCCGCCACCGGCTAGCGCCGAGGAGCAGTGATGCTCGATATTCCAGAGTACGTCAGCTTCCTAGAGCAGCGCCTGCGGATCGAACCTCAGAAACGGTCCGAGGTGCTCTCGGAAGTGTGGTCGCACGTCATGGAACGCGCCGGCGAGCTCCGCCAGTTCGGCTTACCGCCCGAAGTGGCCGACCAGCACGCCATCCGCGACTTCGGCGACCCCAAGTCCATCGCCGACCAGTTCTATGCCGCCCACTCCACCGGCAACGCCACCAGCATCCTGCTCGCCATGGCTCCGCACCTCATCCTCGCGGCCATCTTCGTCCTCCACCTGTGGACCGACTATTTCTGGGTCGCCGCCGCGTTGGCGGTCGCCACGCTCTTCACCGTGGGCGCCTGGCGACGCGGCCTCCCCCTGTGGACCTACCCCTGGGTGGGCTACGCCGTGCTGCTTCCGGCCCTCACCATGCTGCTCGCCTTCGCCCTCATCGGCTATGGCCTCATCCAGCACATCCAATACCGTTCCGCGCCGTTGACGTGGTGGTCATACGCCCTCATGGCCCTGTGGATACCCATCGCCACCGCCATCACCGTCATGGCCGTGCGTCGCGCCGTCCGCCACGACTGGATCGTCGTCTCCTTCGCGGCGCTGCCGGTGCCATTCCTCACCCTTTGGTTTTTCGCCCTACACTGGCATGGCGGCGTGCTCGTCCCCAACCTCATCCGCACCACCGAGGTCGATTCCGCCACCTCCTCCATCTTCCTCGCGCTCGCCGTCACCACGGCCCTGTTCATGCGCGTCGGCCATCGGCTGTGGCGCGTCGTCATCCTGGCCGTGCCGTCCCCGGTGCTGGCGGTCGTGGCGTTCGTGTTCTACGCACAGTCGGTCGCCAACTTCGACATATTCGTCGCTTTCACGTTCAGCGCCGGGTTCCTGCTCAGCCCCAGCCTCTTCGACCGCATGGTGCGGAGGGCCATCCCTCGTTACCTCAGCCGGCTCACCTACCCCACGGCGCCCCTATAGCCGTGCCCGGCCACGCGACCGCCGTCGTCGCCGACAGCACCGTCTGTCTGCCGCCGTCGCTCACGCGGGGGTTGCCGCTGTTCATCGCCCCGTTAGAGATACACCATGCCGGCCGTGTGCTCCGCGACGGCATCGACATAACGCCCGATGGGTTCTACGACCTGCTGAAGTCCGCCGAGGGCGCCCTGCCGCGAACCTCGGCGCCGCCCCCCGGCGCCTACCTGAGCGCCTTCCAGCAAGCCTCGCGAGTCGCCCGCGATATCGTCTGCCTCACCGTGTCGGCCAAGCTCAGCTCCTCGCACGCCGCCGCGCTCACCGCCGCGCGCGAGGCCGGCGCCTCGATGCCCGACCTCCGCATCCAGGTGGTCGACTCAGGCACGGCCGGCGCCGCCGAAGGCCTCATCGCCCTACAGGCCGCCCGCCAAGCAGCCGCCGGAGCGGCCGGCGCCGCCGTCCTCGCATGCGCCCGCGCCGCGGTCTCGGAGGTATGGCTGCTCGGCTATCTCGAAACGCTCTACTACATCTGGAAGGGCGGCCGCGTGCCGCGCGTCGCCATGTGGATGGGCCGCCTGCTCGACGTGAAGCCCGTGCTGGAGCTCACCGAGGGGAAGGTCGGCATGGTGGAGCGTCCGCGCTCGCGACGACGCGCCATCGACCGTCTCGTCGCCATGTCGTCCGCTCGGCTGCGCGGCCGTCGCGCGCGGGTCGCCGTCATGCACGCCGCCGCGCCGGAGCCCGCCGCCGAGCTCGCCGGCCGCATCAGCCGTGAGCTCTCGCCCATCGAGCTGTTCACCACCGAAATGACGCCGGTCATCGGGGCGCACACCGGCACCGGCCTCGTCGCCTGCGCCCTGCTCCCGGAGGCCTAACCGACGCCCGGGTTGCCCGGTCCCGCCCGGCTCGGTATCTTATCGCCCACCATGCGCGAACCTTCGACGGCCGCCGCTCCGGCCCCGCGGAACGCCCTCCCCAGGGAAGATTTGTTCGCGCATCGCCTGCTCGCCTACCTCATCGACTTCGCGGTCGCTCCCTACTGCATCGTCACCGCGTTGGCGGCGCTGCTCGCGCTGCCCTATTCCTTCTCCGGCACGGTGGTCGCCACGGCCTACTTCGGCCCGCTCGTCCTCGTCCCCCTGTTCTCGTTCTCCGTTAGCGCGGCCACCCTCGCGCTGCACTCCGTCGCCTTAATCGGCTATTTCGCGTACCAGGGAGCCATGTTCCACTACTCGGGTCAGACCGTCGGCAAGCGGATTCTCGGCATCCGCGTCGTAGACGGCGGGACATCGCGCCAAGCGGGCCTGACCCGGGGCTTCGTCGTCCGCGAGTTGGTGCGGCGCATGATGTGGCTGTTGCCGTTCATGTCAATAGTCGACACCGCCGTCATATGGTTGCGCTCCGACAAGCGGACGCTGCATGACGTTATCGTCGATACCGACGTCGTGCGGGCCGCGCCAGGGTCCCGCAACCCCTTCAACCCCACCTCGCGCCCGCCGCCCGAGAAGACGCTATCCTAGTGCTCACGGCGAAACGCTTTCCACGGAGTCGCGCATGCCCACTGTAAATGTTGCTTCCGGCGACATCACCGCCATTGCCGCCGATGCCATCGTCGTCAACCTGTTCGAGGTCGTGACCTCGCCCGCGGGCGGCACCGGCGCCGTCGACCGGGCGCTGGACGGCGCCATCTCGTCCCTCATTGCCGACGGCGACATCAAGGGCAAGAGCGGCGAGATCACGCTCATCCACGCCTTTGGCAAGCTGCCCGCGAAGCGCGTCATCGTCGCGGGGCTCGGCAAGCAATCGTCGTTCGGCCTCGACGAGGTCCGCTCGCTCTCCGGCAACGTCGCGCGCTACCTGCGCCGTCACGGCATCCGGCGCGCCGCCACCCTGGCTCACGGCGCCGGCATCGGCGGCCTCGACACCGAAGCCGCCGCGCAAGCCATCGCGGAGGGCACCATGCTTGGGCACTACGCCTTCCGCAAATACCGCTCCTCCGCCAATGGCGACCAGCCCGAGAAGGAGCTCGACGAGCTCACCATCGTCGAGCACGACCCCGCGAAGCTCGACGCCCTCCGCTCTGGCGTCGCCACCGGCGCGCTGCTCGCGGACTGCGCCATCCTCGTCCGCGACATGGTGAACGAGCCCGCGAACGTGATGAACCCCGCGAAGATGGCCGAGATTGCCGCCAACGTCGCCCGCGAGGTCGGCCTCGACATCACGGTGCTCGGCCGCGAGGAGATGATGACCCACGGCATGGGCGCCCTGCTCGCCGTCGCCCAGGGCAGCGCCAACGAGCCCCGCCTCATCGTGCTGGAGCACCACGGCGACCCGTCGGACCCGTCGAACAACATCGCCATCGTCGGCAAGGGCGTCACGTTCGACACGGGCGGCGTGTCGCTGAAGCAGGCCGCCGGCATGTGGGAGATGAAGAGCGACATGGGCGGCGGAGCGTCGGTCATCGGCGCCATGCGCGCCATTGGCCGCCTCAAGCCAAAGATCAACGTGTTCGGCGTCATCCCCGCCGTCGAGAACATGCCCAGTGGCACGGCGCAGCGCCCCGGCGACATCGTCCGCGCCATGAGCGGCAAGACCATCGAGGTCGACAACACCGACGCCGAGGGCCGGCTCATCCTGGCAGACGCCATCTCCTACATCAAACAGGCCAAGAAGGCCAACCGCGTGGTCGACATCGCCACGCTCACCGGCGCCATCATCGTCGCGCTCGGCCACGTCACCACCGGCGTCATGGGCCGCTCGCAACCCCTCATCGACGCGGTGCTCGCCGCGAGCAAGGCCACGGGCGAGAAGATGTGGCAGCTGCCGCTGCACGACGAATACAAGGAGCAGAACCGGAGCGATTGGGCCGACGTGAAGAACACCGGCGGACGCCCGGCCGGCAGCATCACCGCCGCGCTCTTCATCGGCGAGTTCACCGACGGCGTCGAATGGGCGCACCTCGACATCGCCGGCACCGCCATGTCCGAGAAGGAGCGCGGCTGGATCGCGAAGGGCGCCACCGGCGTTCCCATGCGGACGCTCGTGCGACTGGTGCGGGACCTGTCGAAGTCCTAGCGCCGTCCCTGCGGCGGCTGCAGCCATTTACACCGGAACGCCGACTCCGCATGCTCGTGATGACCGCAACGTCGCCAAAGCCAAGAGGAAAAAGGAGGCGTGGAATGCCAATCCAATTCGCAATGTCCATGTCGCATGCGCCCAGTCTCTTCCAGCACACCTACACCGGCTGGCAAAAGTGGCACGCGTTCTTGAACACCGGCCACCCGCAGCCCCACGAGACGGAGCTGGAGAACGAGAAAGTGGTCGCGGAGCGCGTCGAGCGCAGCAAGGCCAACTTCGCCAAGCTCAAGCAGGAGCTCACGAAGTTCAAGCCGGACGTCGTCATCGCCGTCTGGGGCGACCAGCGTGAGTGGTTCGACGCCGCCAACACTCCGAACATCATGCTCTACACCGGCGCCGACACCTGGACCGTCCACAACACCGACGACGCCGCCGACCCGAACGCCCCCTTCCCGCCGCCGCCCATGGAAGACCACAAGTATCCGGTGCGTATCGACCAGGAGCTCGCGAGTAAGCTGTTGCGCGGCCTCATCGAGCGCGGCTTCGACGTTGCCCACGCCGACGAGGTCCACCTACAGTCGCGGCCCGAGCGCGGCATACCGCACGGCTGGGGCAACATCGGCTACCACCTCATGCCCAACTTCAACATCCCCACCGTGCAGCTCATCGTCAACACCTACGATGGTCCGCCCGCGATCCTCAACGGCGAGCGCTGCATCGCCCTCGGCCGCGCCGTCGCCGACATCTGCGCCACGTCGCCCAAGCGCATTGCCATCATCGGCTCCGGCGGCATGTCCCACGACCCGCGCGGCCTGCGCTCCGGCTGGGTCGACGAGCCGCTCGACAATTGGTTCCTCGGCCAGCTCACCGCCGGCAAGGTCGACGCCCTCGCCGCGCCCTTCAGCTTCCGGTCCGAGTTCACCATCGACGGCACGGGCGAGCTCCGCTGCTGGGTCGTCGCCGCCGCCGCCATCGACCGCATGAAGCCCGGCCACAAGGCCGTCAAGGTCGACTATTTCCCCGCGCGTAAGGTCACCACCGGCTGCGGCTGGGTCTACTGGCCCGCCCTCGACGAGGCGAAACCCGCCAGGAAGTCCTCCGCCAAGAAGGAGCCCGTGGCGGCCGGCTAGCGCCTCGCGCACCGCATCGACACCTGACAGGGGCGGCGCATGTCCGCCCCTGTTCATTTGACGGGCAAGGCCACGGCCCGATAGAATGGATAGCAGCGTGGTGGGCGTAGCGTAGCGGTTAACGCGCCAGGTTGTGGCCCTGGAGATCGAGGGTTCAAATCCCTTCGCTCACCCCATGCACCGCGTTGGGCACATCCAAAAGCGCCACCGCTCACCATCCATCCCCAATTCCTTCCGCATCGCCTCTTCTCAGAAGTTAGGTCCAACATGCGTAGTGCAGCCATCGTGCTCGGTGCCCTGTTCGGCCTCGTCATCCTCGTCGGCCTCTTCGTCTGGTCCAGTTACAACGGCCTCGTCACCTCCGAGCTCAACGTCGACAACCAGTGGGCGCAGGTCGAGGTGCAGTACCAGCGCCGCTACGACCTCGTGCCGAACCTCGTCGAGTCGGTCAAGGGCATCTTCGAGCAGGAGCGCGCCATCATCACCGCCGTGACCGAGGCCCGCACCCGTTATGGTGACGCCGTCGATCCCGACGCCCAGGCCGCCGCCGCGTCCGATCTCGACAGCGCCCTCTCCCGCCTCCTCGTGATCGTCGAGAACTACCCGGAAATCCGCTCCCAGCAAAACGTGCAGTCCCTGATGGACGAGCTGGCCGGCACGGAAAACCGCATCGCCGTCGAGCGCGCCCGCTATAACATCGCCGTCACCGAATTCAACGGCAAGTTGCGACGGTTCCCCAGCAACCTCGTCGCGCGCATGTTCGGCTTCGAGCGGCGCACGCTCTACCAGTCCACCACCGGCGCCGATCAACCGCCGCCGGTGAGATTCTAGGCCATGCCGCGCGTGGTTCTGGCCGTCACCCTCGCCGTCGCCGTCCTCGCCTTCACCGTTGGCGCGGCGGCCGCCCAGACTTACCCCGAGCCCATCGGCCACGTCAACGACTTCGCCGGCATCCTATCGCCGTCGGCCGCCGCGGACCTCGACGCCGAGCTCGCCCGCTTCGCTCGCGAAACCTCGGTCGAGATCGCCGTCGTCACGGTCCACGACGTTGGTGGCACCACCGTCGAGGACTACGCCGTCAACCTGTTCGAGCGCTGGGGCATCGGCCGGAAAGGCGTCGATAACGGCGTGCTCCTGCTCCACGCCCGGCAGCCCGACGCCGGCGGCCGACGCTGGCGCATCGAGGTGGGCTATGGCATGGAGCCCTACCTCACCGATTCGCAGGCGGGGCGTATCCTCGACAACGACGTGCTGCCTGACTTCAATGCCGGCAACGTCGACCTCGCCTTCACGCGCGGCGCCACTGCCATTGCCCGACGCATCATCGACAGCGGCTACGAGCCCGGCGCCGTGCGGCCGCCCAGCCCGGTGCCGTCCTTCATCGAAGATAACTTGCTCGTGCTCGCCATCTTGGGCATCCTCAGCGTCTACGTCGTCTCCTACATGGCGCGCACCCGCGAGGTCGCCCTTGGCGGCATCTGGGGCGGCATCGCCGGCGGCGTGCTGGGTGGCCTGCTCGGCCCCTGGTGGCCCATCCTCGCCGGCATCGCCGGCATGGGCCTCGGCGGCTTCCTCCTCGACATCGTCCTATCGTCCGCCTACCGCTCCCAGCGTCGCGGCGGACGCCCCACCGGCTGGGGCAGCACCTGGGGCGGCTTTCGTGGCGGCGGCTGGGGCGGAGGCGGTGGCTTTCGAGGTGGGGGCGGATTTGGGGGCTTCGGCGGCGGCCGCTCGGGCGGCGGCGGCGCCTCCCGCTGACGAGTCCGTCGGCCCGCCTGCTATCATGTGGTGCGACGTCCGCGCTGGACGCCTGTGTCGCGCGCCCGTAGCTCAGCGGATAGAGCACTGGTCTTCGGAACCAGGTGTCGTGGGTTCGATTCCCCCCGGGCGCGCCACGCTCCAGCTCCATATGCCGCGCCGTCGGACTGGAGATACGCCTAGCCTCGACGCTGCGTTCTCCACACGACTTCGGTTCTCCATTTCGACGGGTCGGGCTCTTGCCGGGGATCGGTGAAGTAGAACTCGCACGGAGGCCCGCCTGGCGCCCGACCGCATGCCTTCATCCATGCCTCGATCGCCTCGTATGCGTTCCTGAGCGCCTCGTATGGCCCAATGTGCCATGTCACGGCCACGGTCCCGTCCGGCAGCTGGCCCGCGCGGCCTCGCCCGTGCTCGGGCACGGCCTTTGCTACCGCCGTGCCGACCTCCATGCCCACCGTCCGCCCGGACATGGAATGGTAGCAGGCGAAGGGCGCGCCCACGGGCGCCACGCCAATGGAGGCCAAGTACCCATACACCTCGCTGAATATCCGCCCCATCTCCTGTGGGATGCGGTCGAGCGTCGCTAGCACCCGAACCGTGGCCGTCGGGGTCGACGGACGCTCCTCCTCCTTGATGTCGTAAGTCGGCATCGTTA
>Ga0194132_10000666_pt1 | contig 70302 bp, 61 predicted proteins | sample TA2KigOf80mmetaG_FD_148612 | JGI IMG/M metagenome (GOLD analysis project Ga0194132, IMG submission 148612) | Freshwater microbial communities from Lake Tanganyika, Tanzania - TA2015054 Kigoma Offshore 80m | ecosystem: Environmental > Aquatic > Freshwater > Lake | place: Tanzania: Lake...
CACGCGGCGTTGCGTCGTCAGGCTTGCGCCCATTGCGAACAATTCCCCACTGCTGCCTCCCGTAGGAGTCTGGGCCGTGTCTCAGTCCCAGTGTGGCCGTCCGCCCTCTCAGGCCGGCTACCGATCGATGCCTTGGTGAGCCATTACCTCACCAACTAGCTAATCGGACGCGGGCCCCTCTTCCAGCGCCAGGTCTTGCGATCCCCAGCTTTGATCTCCGCCTGTTCAAAGGCAGGATGTCATGCGGTATTAGCGTCCCTTTCGGAACGTTATCCCCCACTCGAAGGCAGGTCACCCACGCGTTACTCACCCGTTTGCCACTCTACTCATGGATTGCTCCACTTTCGCGTTCGACTTGCATGTGTAAGGCACGCCGCCAGCGTTGATTCTGAGCCAGGATCAAACTCTCATGTTAAAGGCGTTGTCTCCTCTTGCTCGGCTGACGCCTCGCTTCGAGGAGATGCAACTGTTTAACGCGAGGCCGATTGGCTCTGCGTTGTTCAATCCGTTTCGTCTTGAGTGGTTCGCCGCCCGCCCGCTCCCCGCCCAGGTACTCTGGGCCGGATTGTGAGGATGCGCGACAGATTCCGCGGCGCCACACGCTGACACTCACTGTCCCTCATCACTGACGACCCCTTGAGGGCCGTCCCCAGCCGCTACGCGGCGGGTGTGATCAACGACGGGTTGTGTGTGCTTGCACGCTCTATCTAGTTTTCAAAGAACCGACGACCGGTGCACCGCTCGTTGCGACCCACCGGCGCACCCCGCTTTGGCGGCCAACAGCGACGTCGGCCGTGTTCAGGGGAACCTTCTAAGACTACGTAATCACGCGTAGTCCTGTCAAGGGGGATCAGTCTCACGAACCAGCCCGCCCACTCAGTTCACCAGCTCAGCCGTCACGCCGTGCCCAACCGGGCCCCGGACCAACTTCGTCGCCGTGATAGCCCCGTAAACCACCGTCCTGCCAAAGCTTAGAGGACCACCTGTAGACTCGAACTTGCCTGGAAAGCGTCACCGCCTTCATCCATTTGACGCCTCGATCGCCGCCCAGGTTTCGGCATGCGTCACCTCACACGACTAGGACGAGGTGGTTCTGACGGGCGCCCTTCCTCAGCACGAACAACCGTCCCCCAATGGCCTGGTCCAACGTCAGCCGGCCGTGGGGATCAGCCTGCCTCCGGTTGTTGACGTAAATCCCCCCAGACTGCACCAAGCGCCGAGCTTCGCTTTTGGACGGCGCCAGCGCCGTTCGCGCGACGAGATCCACGATCCCGATGCTCCCTGTGAGATCCGACGCGGGCACCTCGGTCGATGGGACGTCATCGAAGACCGACAGGATGTCTTCGACAGGCAACGACCCAATGTCCTCACCAAAGAGAACCTCCGACGCGCGTTCCACACGCCCCACCTGGTCCCGCCCATGGACGAGCGCCACGACGTCGCGCGCCAGTTCGCGCTGCGCTTCGCGCCCCGCTGGACGCTCGCGAACGGACACCTCCAGATTCGCGATCTCGTCCTTGGAGCGGAACGTGAAGTACCGCAGGTACTCGCCCACGTCACGATCCTCGGTGTTCAACCAGAACTGATACAGCCGATACGGCGAGGTCCGCGCGGCGTCGAGCCAAACCGTCCCCACTTCGGTCTTCCCGAATTTGGCGCCAGAGGTGGTCTTCAGCAGTGGCCACACCAGACCGTGTACACGCGTCGCCCGCATCTTGCGCACCAGATCGATACCCGCCGTGATGTTGCCCCACTGATCGCTGCCACCCATCTGAACGGTGCACCCATAGCGATCGAAGAGCTGGAGGAAGTCGTACGCCTGGAGCAGGAGGTAGCTGAACTCCGTAAATGACAGTCCCTCTTCGCTCTCGAGCCGCCGACTGACCGACTCCTTCTGGAGCATGACGTTGACGGTGAAGTGCTTTCCGGTGTCCCGAAGGAACGCGAGCAGGCTCGACGAGCACAGCCAATCGGCGTTATTGACGATGCGGGCGGGGTTCGACCTCACATCGAAGTCGAGAAAGCGCTCGAGCTGCCCCCGAATCCCCTGGAGGTTGCGCTCGACCTGCTCGGCCGACAGCAGCGTCCTCTCTTGCGTCTTGCCGCTTGGATCGCCGATGAGACCCGTGCCTCCTCCGACTACGGCGATCGGCGAGTGTCCGAAGCGCTGCAGCCGCGCGAGGCCCATGACGGTCAGGAGCGAGCCCACGTGAAGGCTCGAGGCCGTGGGATCGAAACCGATGTACGCGGTGACGTGAGAGGTCGAGAGCAGACGGGGCATCTCCTCCGTGTGCTCGTGGACAAGCCCCCGCCACATCAGTTCGTCGAAGAGGCTGGACATGAAGGTCTCTCGAGCGTGCGTGACGGCGGCGCAGCCCGGGGTGAGGCGGCCCGGCCCTGGCGCCACGCCTGCCGACCAGTGCGCGTGGAACCCGTTACTATACCAGTGATGGTGCTCACGCGGCGGGCGCTCCTCCAGGGCGCGTTCGCTACTGGCGTCGGTCTCGCGGTCGGCGGGGCGAGCTTCGCCTACATGACCCGCCGGGGGGCGCTCCAGCTCACTCGCGTCACGCTGCCGGTCCGCGGTCTGCCGGCGGCGCTCAGGGGCTTCCGTATCGGCCTGATGACGGACATCCACCGGAGTCAATGGGTGGACGTTGATGATGTGCAGCGAGCGGTCACCACGCTCATGGGCGCGCGACCCGATCTGATCGCGCTCGGCGGCGACTACGTCACGTGGGCCGATCGACACTACATCGAGCCGGCAGCCGAGGCGCTCGCCCCGCTGACCGCTCCCCACGGCGTGTTCGCGGTGCTCGGCAACCACGACGATGAGCGGGAGGTACCGGCCGCGCTCGAGCGTCGCGGTATCACGGTGCTCAAGGATCGCCGCGCCAGAGTCGTCATCGGCAGCACGCCCCTCGATCTGCTCGGCGTACGGTTCTGGACCAGGCGAGCAACCGAGATAGCGCCCTTGCTCAAGGGGGCGGCGGCGACAGTCGTGCTGCTCGCCCACGATCCACGGCGGTTTCGCGAAGCCCGCGCGCTCGGTATCCCGCTCGTGCTCTCCGGCCACACCCACGGCGGGCAGGTCGTCCTCCCGGTCGTCGGAGCCGTCGCTGCCCGTCGATTCCCCGTCGTCTCGGGAATGGCCACCGCGTCCGACACGAGCCTGTTCGTCAGCCGCGGCATCGGCACGGTCTACCTGCCGGTGCGGATCAACTGCCCGCCAGAGGTTGCCGTTCTGACGCTCGACGTCGGGTGAACGCCGTGCGTCGAGTTGCGGGGGCCTGCTTCACAGGCGCCTGGTCCACGCGGCTTGGGTTCACTCAGGCAGCCGAACGAAGCGCCGACCGTCGAGACGCCAGCGTCCTCCGAGCACCAGATTAATCGCCGCCGGATAGATCTTGTGCTCTTCGACGAGCGTTCGCGCCGCGAGTGTCTCGACGGTGTCATCGTCTCGCACCGGCACGACGGCCTGGAGGACGATCGGGCCTTCGTCGCACCCCTCGGTCACCAGGTGCACGGTTGCACCGCTCACACGCACACCGTAGGCCAGCGCCTGGGCGGGCGCCTCGAGCCCTGGGAAGGCCGGAAGCAACGAAGGATGGACGTTCAGGATCCGATTGGGAAAGGCGTCCAGCAGAGGCCGTCCAATCAACCGCATGAATCCGGCCAGGCAGATCAGATCGACGTCTCGACCGCGCAGCACGGCCGCGAGCGCCGCATCGTACGCATCTCGGCTCGAATAATCCTTCGGCCGGAGCACCACCGTCTCCAACCCTGCGTCACGCGCACGCGCCAGACCAGCGGCCTCCGGCCGATTCGAGATGACGACAGCGATGGTCGCATCGAGCTCACCTCGGTTGCCGGCATCGATCATCGACTGAAGGTTGCTCCCACGGCCCGAGATGAGCACGCCCAGGCGTCGCTTCACGGCGCGTACCGTACGGAACGACTCCCCGGCACGATGCGGCCGATGAGCGCCGCACCCTGCTCGCCCGCGTCGACGAGCAAGCTCAGCACGCGATCGACGTCCGCCCGCGCAGACGCGATGATCAGCCCGATTCCCATGTTGAAGACTCGACACATCTCGAGGTCAGCAATCCCCCCGCGGCGGCGAATCAACTCGAAGATCGGAGGAACCGGCCACGTCGCGCGGTCGATCACGGCATCGCAGTGAGGGGGAAGGATGCGCGGCACGTTTTCCGTGAGGCCACCACCCGTGATGTGCGCCAGGCCTTTCACCAGCCTGCGCTCCAGCAACGGCGTCACGACCGACAGATAGGACCTGTGCGTCGCCAACAGGGCCTCTCCCACGGACGTGTCGAGTTCGTCCGGCACATCGTTCGGCGCAAGCCCCGCCCGGTCGAAGAGCACGCGCCGGGCGAGCGAATACCCGTTGGTGTGCAAACCGGAAGACCGGAGTCCGATGAGCGCGTCGCCTTCGACCAGGTCGCGGCCGTCGACGATCTCCGTTCGCTCCACGACGCCCACGATGAAGCCCGCGATGTCGTACTCGCCATCGCGGTAGAAGCCGGGCATCTCGGCGGTTTCGCCGCCAAGCAGCGCGCAACGATTCTCGCGGCAGCCGCGCGCGATCCCGGCGATCACCTGTTCGGCCACATCAGGGGACAATCGCCCGGTGGCCAGGTAGTCGAGAAAGAACAACGGCCGCGCCCCCTGCACCAGGATGTCATTGACGCAGTGGTTGACCAGATCCTCCCCGACCGTATCGTGCCGCCCCGTCATGAAGGCAACCTTCAGCTTGGTGCCGACGCCGTCCGCGCTCGCAACGAGCACCGGCTCCCGGACAGATCTGTCGAGCGCGAAGAGTCCACCGAAGGAGCCGATCTCCGAGAGGACTCCCGGCGTGAACGTCGCTCGGGCCAGAGTCTTGATGCGTCTGACGGTCTCGTTCCCAGCGTCGATGTCGACTCCCGACTGCCGATAGTCCATCAGAAGTTCAGCCCCTTGATCAGACGTTCGATGACGGAGCGGCTCGCTGATCCCTCGGGCGACGCCCAGTACGTACTGCGGGCCAAGGCGAAGAACCGCTCCTTCTCGAGATCCTCCTCCAGCATGTCGAACCCTTCAGCGAGCACGGGCAGCGCTCCCATTTGGTCGGCGTAGGTGCCGAACGTGGTCACCATCAGCGGGCCGTTTCGAAGGGCCGTGGTCGCCACCGCCAATGCGACGGGGGCACGCGTCGGGTCCTGTGACGAAATACCCACGTCGAGGAGCGCCGTGAGCGCGCTGGCACGGCCTTTTATCGCAAGCGCGCCCAAACCGCCAGCGGCGGCCCGAAGCAGCGGCTGAAAGCCGAGATTCCTGTCGGTGAACTGCAAGGTCCTCACGAGATAGGACTCGTGGGATGCGCAATTGACATCGAGCAGACAGATCGCGGTGGCCAACGCCGGCTGCCGTTCCCGCGGGGCGGTGCTCTGCAGCTCGGAGAGCGTCGGGAGCACCCGCTTGTCGCCAATGCGGCCAAGCGCCACAACGGCGTCGTCCTGAAGAGGGCCGTCGAGCCTCGCCACGGTGAGAATGGCGTCGATGGCGTACGTCGCTTCGTGCTCGCCAAGCGCCTCGATCACGGCCCCGCGAAAGAGATCTTCGCCGCGCCCGACGTCACGCACGAGAGCCGCCCTGACCCGGTCGTCCGCGCCGTGCGCAGCCAGCGCGCGGACGAGCGCCGGACGCACGAACTCCGCCTGCTCTTTGTCGAGCGCGGCGAGCAGCGTGGGAACGAGTGACGGATCGGGATGGCGCTGGAAGAAGCCGTAGGCCACCGTTCGGAGCCGGTCATTCGGGCTGCTCATCGCCTCGCGCATGGCGCCAGCGGTGCGCGGATCGTTGAACCCGACGAGCAACACGAGGGCCCGAAACCGCACGTAGCCGTCCGGGTGCTCGGCAACCGCTCGGAGCAGCGCCGGGACGGCCTGCGCGCCCGGCGTGCGGCGGACCAGACGCGCAGCGCCCGACCGCTTCTCGTAATCGAGATGACCGAGCGCGTCGATGGCCGCCGAGAGCTCAGCTGCCGAGGGTGCTTCCGCGGTGGGCACCTGCGTGTTCGCGCGCGTCACGGGCGCCCGAAGGACACACAGCACCAACGCGACGATGACCGGCCACCGCCGCGTCCGAAATCGTCGCGGAGTGCCCTCGGGCAGGCGTGCGCTCATGTGACCAGCTCAGCTCGTGACCGGTTCCCTGTCGAGCTTCAAGGCGAGCTGCAGGTACGTCCGCTCGTCGAGCGGCGCGGCCACCGGATAGACCCCGGTATAACACGAGCTGCAATAATGGCTTCTGTCCGATCCCACCGAGTTCAGAAGACCCTCGAGGCTGAGGTAACCCAAGCTGTCGGCTTCGAGGAAGGCCTGAATCTGCTCGAGGGAGTGCGTCGCGGCAATCAGCTCGGATCGTCTTGGGGTGTCGACCCCGTAGAAGCAGGGGGAAATGGTCGGCGGACAGCTGATGCGCACGTGCACCTCGACCGCCCCGGCGGCGCGCACCATGCGCACGATCTTCCGGCTGGTCGTGCCGCGAACGATCGAGTCATCCACCAGGACAATTCGACGCCCTTCGAGGATGCTCCGAACCGGATTCAGCTTCACTTTCACGCCGAAATGACGAATCGACGACTGCGGCTGGATGAACGTCCGACCGACGTAGTGGTTTCGGATGAGCCCCATGCGCAACGGAATCCCGGAGGCCTCCGAATAGCCCATGGCCGCACACACCCCGGAGTCGGGAAGTGGAATGATGACGTCGGCCGCGACGGGCTGCTCGCAAGCGAGCGCTCGGCCGAGGTTCGTCCGTACCTCGTTGACGCTCTTGCCGAAGACGTAGCTGTCCGGTCTGGCGAAGTACACGTGCTCGAAGACGCAGTGCGCCAGGGGGGCTGGCGGGTACGGCTTGAAGGACCGCAGACCGCTGCCATCGATCACGACCAGCTCACCGGGCTCGACGTCGCGCACGTACGTGGCCCCGATGAGGTCCATGGCGCAGGTCTCGGAGCAGATCACGTACGCCTCGTCGAGACGACCCAGAGCGAGGGGACGAAAGCCGTGCGGATCGCGAACAGCAATCAGCCGGTCCTTTGTCATCATGACGAGGGAGAACGCGCCGCGCACCTGTGAGACCGACTCGACAATCGCGTCTTCCACCGCGGGCGCGCGCGACCGGGCATAGAGGTGCAGGACCACCTCGGTATCGGTGCTCGATTGGAAGATCGATCCCTGGCGGACCAGCTCCTCCCTGAGCTCGCCGGCGTTCACGAGGTTGCCGTTGTGACCGATGGCGATCTGCCCGTGGGCGCAGTCGATCAGAATCGGCTGGGCATTGGCGAGCTGGCTCTCGCCCGCCGTTGAGTAGCGCACATGGCCGATGGCCAAACCGCCGGGCAGGTGATCCAGCGTGTCCTGATCGATTGTATCGGCGACGTACCCCATCGCACGCGACACGCGAACCTGCTCACCATCGGAGGAGGCGATGCCGGCGCTTTCCTGCCCACGGTGCTGGAGGGCGTACAGCCCGAGGTAGGTCATGTTCGCCGCTTCGGGATGACCGAAAATCCCGAAGACGCCGCACTCGTCTCTGAACTTGTCAGCGCCCGAGGCCCGAGCGTCGGGGGCGACGGGACGCGGAGAAGGCTGTCGCATCCGCCTACCTACCAATCCCATCTTCGCATGCCCGTCGAGGCCGCGCCCGCTCCGAATTCATGCGACCCGCCGGCCCATTCGGTGAGGAATCGAGGCGGACCAGACACGTTCCGCCTCGGCGAGGAGCACATCGACCGCGACGCGCCCGCCCACGGTCAGGGTCAGGCGATCTCCACCCGTTTGTCCGATCACCTGCGCCGGAACTCCGGCCGCTTTGCCTCTCTCGAGCACCGCGTCCAGCCGATCGGAGATCGTCGACACCACAATCCGAGAGGCTGATTCCCCAAACAGGATCGCCGCCTCGTCGAGGGCCAGGTCCCGAACGACAGCGGTCGGCTCGAGCGACACGCGCGCCCCGATGCCACCGGTGTCGAAGCAGCATTCGGCAATGGCCACGGCCAGGCCGCCATCCGAGCAGTCGTGCGCGGAGCGCACGAGGCGCTGGTCAGCCAGGTCGACCATGAGGGCTTGGAGTGCTCGCTCCGCTTTCAGGTCGAGCCCCGGCGGTCGACCGGCGATGAGTCCGTGGATGCGCGCAAGGTACTCGCTGCCGCCAAGCTCGCCGCGGTGTGTTCCGAGCAGGACGATCGCGTCCCCGCTGCCGCGGAATCGCCGATCGAGGGCGCGCTCCGCGTGCGCAATGAGACCCACGACGCCCAGGATCGGCGTCGGAAAGATCGGGCGGCCGTCCGTCTCGTTGTAGAGGCTCACATTGCCTCCGGTGATCGGCACCGACAGCGCGCGACACGCTTCTCCGATGCCTTCGACGGCCTGGGCGAACTGCCACATCGTCGGGGGCCGCTCGGGATTTCCGAAATTCAGGCAGTTGGTGGCACCGAGCGGACGGGCTCCCGCACAGGCGACATTGCGGGCGGCTTCCGCGACCGCGAGCATCGCGCCACGCCGGGGATCGAGATAGCAATACCGACTGTTGCCATCAAGCGACATGGCCAGCGCTCGCTCCGTTCCCTTGATCCGGAGGACGCCGGCTCCGCGACCTGGCAGGACGGCGGTATTGGTCTGCACCATATGATCGTACTGGCAGAACACCCACTGCTTACTCGCGATGTTCGGCGATCCGAGGAGCGCGAGCAGTGCATCGCTCGAGCTCCGGACCGTCGGACGCCGCGCCAAGGCCTCGAGGTCCAAGGCCTGCGTGTCGGTCAGGTACGCTGGCACCTCCATCGGACGGCGGTAGACGGGCGCTTCGTCGGTCAGCGCCCGATTGGGAATCTCGGCGACGAGCTCCCCGTGGTGCCTCACGCGCAGCAGACCGTCACTCGTCACCTGGCCGATTTTCGATGCGTGCAGGTCCCATTTCTCGAAGATGCGCTCGACCTCGGCCTCACGGCCGGCTTTCACGACCAGCAGCATACGCTCCTGCGATTCCGACAGCATGATCTCGTAGGGCGTCATCCCGCTCTCGCGCTGGGGCACGTGCGCGACGTCGATCTCGATTCCCGCGCCTCCCCGCGAGCCCATCTCGGACGTCGAGCAGGTGAGCCCGGCGGCGCCCATGTCCTGGATCCCGACGAGTGCGTCGGTCTGCATGACCTCGAGACACGCCTCGAGCAGGAGCTTTTCCATGAACGGATCGCCCACCTGCACCGCGGGTCGCTTCTCGGCGCTCTTCTCGTCGAACTCCGCCGAGGCCATCGTCGCGCCGTGGATGCCGTCGCGACCGGTCTTCGCACCCACGTAATAGACCGGATTCCCCACGCCGGATGCCACCCCTTTGACGATGTCGGACGCCTGGGCGATGCCGAGGCAGAACACGTTGACGAGGGGGTTGCCGGCGTACACCGGGTCGAACGCGACCTCGCCTGCGATGGTCGGGACGCCGATGGCGTTGCCGTAGCCGGCAATGCCGGCCACGACACCTTCGACGAGCCGGCGCGTGCCTGGCGCGTCGAGGTCGCCGAACCGTAGTGAGTTCATGAGGCCGATCGGCCTCGCGCCCATCGTGAAGATGTCGCGAATGATGCCGCCGACGCCGGTGGCGGCACCCTGGTACGGCTCGATGAACGACGGGTGATTGTGCGACTCGATCTTGAAGACCGCCGCCAGCCCGTCGCCGATATCGACCGCGCCGGCGTTCTCGCCCGGCCCCTGCAGCACCTGCGGTCCCTCGGTTGGCAGCGTCCTCAAGTGCACCCGCGAGCTCTTGTAGCTGCAGTGCTCCGACCACATCACCGAGAAGATACCGAGCTCGGTCAGATTGGGCTCGCGGCCGAGGAATCCCACGATGCGGGCGTACTCGTCGGCAGTGAGTCCGTGCCGTTCAATGGTCGCCCGATCGATCATCGTGCTTCCACTCGAGGGGATCTCAACGGGCCGACGGGGCGGCCGCCCGCACCGACGCGGCCGATGACGCCTCCTGACGACCGGAGGCCAACGCCGCCACGGCCGATTCGAGGATGACCAACCCGTCGGCGCTGCCGAGCAGCGGCTCGCAGGCGCGCTCGGGATGGGGCATCATGCCCACCACGTTCCGTCGCTCTGAACACACACCGGCAATCCCCTTCAAAGAGCCGTTGGGGTTCCACGCGTCCACGACCTGACCATCGGGGGAAGAGTACCGGAACACGACCTGGCGATTGGCCTCCAGGGCGGCGAGCGTGTCGTGCGGGGCGAAGAAGTTACCGTCGCCGTGCGCGATCGGAATGCGCAGAACCTGACCCACGCGGGCCTTCAGGGTGAACGGCGTATCGATCTGCTCGACGCGCACGTGCACGTGCTCACAACGGAACTTGAGCTCGCGATTGCGTAGCATCGCGCCCGGCAGCAGGCCCGCTTCCTGCAGAATCTGGAACCCGTTGCAGATGCCGAGCACCGGTCCGCCTCGATCGGCAAAGGAATGGACGGCACTCATGATCGGCGAAAAGCGAGCCATCGCTCCCGTGCGGAGATAGTCGCCGTGGGCGAAGCCACCGGGCAGAATGATCGCGTCGGCGCCCCGCAGGCTGGTGTCCTTGTGCCAGACGAGCTCACCCGCCTCACCGAGCACGTGGGTGACGGCGTGATACGCATCATGGTCGCAGTTCGAACCCGGGAAGACGATCACGGCAAATGTCATTTTCTTCGTGGGGCTCCGCCCCACACCCCAGTTCGGTCGCTCGCGGGGCTCATGCGCCCCGTGCCGGTTTCTCGCGAGCGCGCCGGCGGCAGGCCCCAACTCTCGGTCACGCCCGCCGGACTCAACCCTTCTCCGCCCCGCACCACGATCCAGGCGGACGCTTCGGCTGGCAGGCGGGCTCGGGCAATCGATCGGCGCGTCATGTTAGCCCGGTCTCTTACTCCACCTCGATGCGATAGCTCTCGATGACCGGATTCGCGAGCAGCTTGTCGGCGACCTCGGCCGCGAGCGCTCGGGCGGCCGGCGCCTCGGTGACGCCGAGTTCCAGCTCGAAATACTTGCCCTGTCGCACATCCTGCACCGTGCCATAGCCCAACGAATGCAGCGCCTCGGCGATGGTCCGGCCCTGTGGATCGAAGACCGACGGTTTCAACGTGACGAACACGCGTGCGCGCATCATTGCCTCGCGAGCTCGGCCGCCGCCGGCTCGGTCACGAACACTCGATCGAAGATGTGATCGACATGGCGGAACTGCTCGTCCAGATCGAACGCGCGTGCGATCTCGGCGGGCGAGAGCACGCCCGCGACGTCGGCGTCGGCGAGCAAGAGCGACTTGAACTCGACGCCCTCGGTGAACGCTCGCATCGCGTTGCGCTGCACCCACTCGTAGGCTTGCTCCCGTGACACGCCGCGCCTGGCCAGCTCGAGGAGCACGGACCCCGAGAAGACGACGCCGCGCGACCGGCCGAGGTTCTCACGCATCCGTTCGGGGTAGACGACCAGACCGGTCACGATGCGGGTGAAACGGCGCAGCATGTGGTCGAGCGCGATGAAGCTGTCGGGCAGGATCACGCGCTCGACCGACGAGTGCGAGATGTCACGCTCGTGCCACAGCGCGATGTTCTCGAACGCCGCCTGGCAGTTGCCGCGGATCAGCCGGGCCAATCCCACGATCTGCTCGCATCCGACGGGATTGCGCTTGTGGGGCATCGCCGAAGAGCCCTTCTGCCCCTTGGCGAACGGCTCCTCGACCTCGCCGATTTCGGTCTTCTGCAGACCGCGGATCTCGAGGGCGAACTTCTCGAGCGATGCAGCGGTGATGGCGAGCGCCGAGAGCAGCTCGGCATGCCGATCGCGCTGGATCACCTGCGATGCGACCGTGGCCGGCGCCAGCTCGAGGCGGCGGCACACATCCGCCTCGACCGAGGGCGGCAAGTGCGCGAAGGTCCCGACCGCGCCCGACAACTTGCCGACACTCACGATCTCACGCGCGCGGCGCACGCGGTCCACGTCACGCTGCACCTCGGCGAACCAGAGTGCCAGCTTCAGCCCGAAGGTCATCGGCTCCGCGTGGACGCCGTGGGTACGGCCGATCATCGGCGTACGGCGGTGTTCGTCCGCGCGATGCCTGATGGCCGCCGAGAGTCGAGCGAGATCCTCGAGGATGAGATCGCAGGCTTCCCGCATCTGGAGCGCCTGCGCCGTGTCGATGACGTCCGACGAGGTCATGCCGAAGTGCAGCCACCGGGCCGAAGGCCCGACTCGTTCGGCAACCGCGGTCGTGAACGCAATCACGTCGTGCTGCGTGACCCGCTCGATCTCCTCGATGCGCGCCACATCGAAAGCGCCGCGCTGCCTGATGTCGCGTGCCGCTTCAGCCGGGACGATGCCCGCAGCCGCCATGGCCTCGGCCGCCGCCGTCTCGACCAGCAGCCACGTCTCGTAGCGCCGCTGGTCGCTCCAGATGCGACCCATGTCCGGGTGGGTATAGCGGGCGATCATCCGACGTCGAGCCGAGCAGATGGAATCTGAAGGCCGTTGACGTTGCCAAGCACCGTTGCCGCGAGGCTGCCGCCGCGAAACAGATCGGCCGCCACGCGCTGCACGTCCTCGGCGGTGACGTCCTCAATGCCCTGCAGCGTCTCGTCGAGGCTGAAGTGCCGATCGAAGTAGATCTCCTGGCGTGCCAGATGCGACATCCGACTGGCCGTGTTCTCGAGGCCCAGCATCAGGCTGCCTTTGAGATGATCTTTCGCGCGCTGCAGCTCGGGAGCCGGCACGATATCGCGCTTCACGCCCCGCAGCTCCTCGACCACCAGATCGATGACCTCGCCCACGGCCTCATTCGAACAGCCGGCGTAAATAGTAAACGAGCCGGCGTCCCGATACGCGCTGAGGCCGCTAAAAACTGCGTAAGCCAGCCCCCGCTTCTCCCGAACGTTCTGGAACAACCGAGAGCTCATGGACCCGCCAAGCAGCGTGTTCAACACGTAGCTGCCATACCGATCGCCATGATCCTGCGGGTAGCTGCTGGCCCCCAGGCACACGTGGCTCTGTTCGAGCTCCTTGCTCCGAATGAGCACCTTCGGGACGACGCTCGGCGGCTGCTCCCCGCCCGGCTCGCTGGGTGTCTTGAGGCCGCCGAACCACTGCTCGACCAACGCCCGAACGTTGTCGTGCTCGAGGTTGCCCACCGCGGAGATGATCAGATTGCCTGGTGTGTACACCCGCCGGAAATACTCACGCAGGAGGTCGGCGTTGAAGGACTCGACGGTCTCGCGCGTGCCGAGAATCGGACGCCCGAGCGGATGATCTTCCCAGAACCCCTGTGTGAAGAGCTCGTGCACCAGGTCGTCGGGCGTGTCCTCGACCATCTTGATCTCTTCGATGACAACCTTCTTCTCTCTCTCGATGTCCTCGGGCGTGAACGCCGGATTGCGCACGATGTCCGACAGCACGTCGAGCGCCAGCGGGAGATGCTCGTCCAGCACCTTGATGTAGTAGCTGGCATACTCTTTGGCCGTGAACGCGTCGAGCTGCCCCCCGATCGAGTCGATGGTCTGCGCGATGTCCTCGGCCGAGCGGCGCGACGTCCCCTTGAACAGCATGTGCTCGACGAAATGCGCGATCCCACTGCTCTCGGCGCGCTCGTGCCGCGACCCGCGAGTCAGCCACACCCCGATGCTGATCGAACGGACCTGTGACATCCGCTCGGTGATGATGCGAAGGCCGTTGTCGAGCACGTCCCTGACGATCGGCGATGTCGACACGGTTGGACTCTCGGCAAGAAACGGGTGGACGCTAACGGCCCGAGAATGGGCCGCAAACTATTGCAGAATAAGGAATTACCAGCGACCTGTCGCCACTATACCACGTCGATGGACGCGGGGCAAGCCGCGCAGCGGCGTGCTACCATCGTCACTGACACCGTGAGGCAAGTCCTTCCGGGAGCGTCAGATACCGTGCTCTCCCAGTCCCCCCGCCTCGAGCTGACCAGCCTGGAGCGACCGGAGCTCGAGCACGCCCTCGTCGCGCGGGGACACCCCCGGTTCCGAGCACAGCAGGTCTTCCAGTGGCTCTACCGCCGTGGCATGACGGACCCGGCGGCCATGCTGGACCTCCCTTCCGAACTTCGCAGAGAGCTCGCCGACTGTTTCGACGTTCGCACTCCGCAGATCGTTTCTCGCGAGCGCTCGACCGACGGCACGGAGAAGTTCCTGCTGCGCCTGGCAGACGACCGCCGCATCGAATCGGTCTTCATCCCAGACAGCCCAGGGCCGACCTTCTGCATCTCGACCCAAGTCGGATGCGCCGTCGGTTGCACCTTCTGCCTCACTGGTCGGATGGGCCTCGTGCGCCACCTGACGGCTGGTGAAATTGCCGGCCAGGTCCGCGTTCTACGGCAGGCGCTCGCACTCGGTACTGTGCCCTTCAACATCGTACTCATGGGCATGGGCGAGCCGCTTCACAATTACGACGAGACCATGCGGGCCCTCCGGATCCTCGCCGACCCGCACGGTCTCGCCATCCCGATGCGACGAGTCACTCTGTCGACGATCGGCCTGGTGCCGGCACTGGAGCAGTTGGCCCGCGAGCCGCTCATGCCGAACCTCGCCATCTCGCTCCATGCGGTCACCGACGAGCAGCGCGCCGCGCTCGTACCCATCGCGCGAAAATACGCCCTCGAAGATATCCTCAAGACGTGTCGGCGTTTCCCGCTGAAGAAGCGCGCTCGAATTACGTTCGAGTACGTGCTCCTCGCCGGCGTCAACGACTCGCCGGCTCACGCACGCACGCTGGCCAAACGGCTCGCAGGGCTCAAGGCGAAGGTCAATCTCATCCCGTTGAACGCCGCCGCAGGGATCCCCTTCGAACGTCCAGAAGACGAGGTCGTGAACCGTTTTGCTCGAATTCTTGCCGAGCGAGGAGTCACCGTCTCGGTGCGTAAGAGCCGCGGGCGGGATATTCGGGCCGCATGCGGCCAGCTCATCGTCGAGGGAACGCCCCTCTCCCCCGCCCAGCGCCTCGCAACAGTGGCGTTCGTCACGTAAGGGCGGCCATACCGACTACCTCGCCCGAGAGCCTCTCACCGGCGCGCAGGACCCGGACATCCCGCCACTGGTTCCTTTCGCACCCAGGTGGGATGTGCACCTTCAGATAGTTTCCGGTAAGTGCCACGGTCCCATCATCGAGGGTCAGACTGCGATGCACCCGCCCGACCTGCGCGGCATGAAATCGGCGCGTGAGGACCGATGCGGTCTGTCGAACTCGGTGGGCACGTTCACTGATCAGCTGACCCTCCACTTTGCCCTCCATCACCGACGCCGCGGTGCCCGGACGGTCGGAATATGGGAAGACGTGGGCATGGGTCAGGGGCGAGCCCTCGAGATAGGTCACGAGACACTCGATGTCCTCTTCGGCCTCGCCGGGAAAGCCCACGATGAGGTCAGTGCCGATCGACGCATCCGGTAATCGTCGCCGGACACCGTCGACCAAATCCGCGAACGCAGAAAGGGTATAACCCCGACGCATGCGCGTCAGGACGGCATCGCTCGCATGCTGCAGCGGCAGATGGAAGTGCGGCGCGAACACCCGGCCGCCCGCCACGACGTCGACGACGGCCTCGGGGCAGTCCATTGGCTCGAGTGAGCTGATCCGCACGCGAAGATCGGGCGGAGCGGCCCGAGCGATACGCTCGAGCAGCACTGCGAGCGTCGTCGCCGGATTCAGGTCGCGTCCGTAGGACCCCAGGTGCACGCCCGTGAGCACCACCTCTTTGAATCCCTGGTCGACGGCCTGTCTCAAAGTGGCGAGGACGTCAGCCACCGGCTCGCTCCGGGGGACACCGCGCGTCGACGGGATGATGCAGTATGCGCATGGTTGTCGACACCCTGACTGCACCCGCAGGGTGAACGCCGTCCGCCCGGCCACCCCCGGCTCGAGCGCAAGGCCGCAGCTCCCCTCCCCGTCACCATACCGACGCGCGCTGTCCAGACCGAGCTCGGCGGCGGCGAGCAGTATCAGCCGCCGCTTGTCGGTGTTTTTCACCACTCGCACGACGCCGGGTAGGCGAGCGACGTCCTCGGGCGCGCGCGTGGCATAGCATCCGGTCACGACGATGCGAGCCGAAGGGTTGGCTCGCGCGAGGCGGCGAATCGTTTGGCGGGCGCCCTGATCCGCTGAAGCCGTCACCGAGCAGGTGTTCACCACCACGAGGTCCGCTTCGTCCAATGGAGCGTTCGTGGCTCCGCGAGCGAGCAGATCCGATTCGAGCTCCAGCGAGTCGGCTTGATTCACTCGGCACCCAAAGGTCACAACCGCGTATTTCATCGGGCGAGCGCCTTCTGTCCGATGTCACGCCGGAACTGCATGCCGTCGAAAGAGATCGCCGCGACGCCGGCATAGGCCCGTTGAATGGCCGACGCGTAGTTCGGGCCAGCACCCACCACCGTGAGCACGCGGCCGCCCGCGGTGACGAGTTGACCGTCCTGTTCGGCGGTGCCAGCGTGAAGGACTGACACGCCGGGCAGCGCTGTCGCTCGGTCGAGGCCACTGATCGGCTGACCAAGCTCAGCGGACTCAGGATAGCCACGCGACGCCAGTACGACGCCGACGCGCGTCCCGGAGAGCAGTCGAACTGGTGTCGGGGGAAGCTGACCTGTTGCCGCACCGAGCAGACGCGGGACGATCGGCTCGGCGATGAGGGGCAGGATGACCTGCGCCTCCGGATCTCCGAGGCGGGCGTTGAACTCGATCACGGAGGGACCGCTCGGGGTCACCATCAACCCGACGTAGAGGAAGCCGGCGTAGGGACACCCCTCTGCCGCCATGCCCTGTACGACGGGCTCGACAATGCGCCGCAGGATCTCATCCGAGAGCGGGCGGTCCACGAGCGGACTGGGCGCGAAGGCGCCCATGCCGCCCGTATTCGGCCCCCGATCACCGTCGAAGATCCGCTTGTGATCCTGCGCCGTTCCGAGCGGAACAGCCCGCGTGCCGTCGCACAGGACGAAGAACGACACCTCGGGCCCGGTCAGGCATTCCTCCAGCACGAGGCAATCGCCGGCCGGGCCGAAGCGGTGGGAGACCATCGCATCGGACACGGCCCGCTCAGCACTCGCCGTGTCCTCGGCGATCACCACGCCCTTGCCTGCCGCCAGGCCGTCGGCCTTCAGCACGAGCGGCAGACCCAACTCTCCCCGCCGGACGATCTGGAGCGCTTCGCGGGCCGTGTGGCAGATCCGGGCGCGCGCGGTCGGAACGCCGTGCCGCGCCATGAAGGCTTTCGCGTACGCCTTGCTCGTCTCCAAGCGCGCAGCCGCCTGCGTGGGGCCAACCAGGGGGCACCCGGCTCGCTGGAACCGATCGGCGACACCGACACTCAACGGGAGCTCGGGGCCGACGATCGTCAGGTCGACGCCCTCGGACCGGGCCAAGGCGACGAGGGCGTCCGGCTGGTCGATGGGAACCGCGAGACGCCGCGCTAACCCAGCCATACCCGGGTTGCCAGGGGCGACGAGGAGCGTGTTCCGCTCCGGCTCCGAGGCAAGGCGGTCCAGGATGGCGTGCTCGCGTGCCCCCCCGCCGATGACCAGAACCTTCATGGATTGAGCGTGTTAGCGAGGGCCTGGGGACGCGATCAGTTGGACGAGAGCGCGGCTCGCGATCAAGGCGCGTTCGTTGACCGCACCCAGGATTCCCTCCTAGAATCGCCGAAATTTCGTGATAGCCTAGCACGTTTGGATTCCCAGGCATCGCTGGTGTCGAGCGGTCCATGGCCACCCGAAAGGGGTGTGATAGTACGTGGCCGAAGTCAAGATTCAAGAAGGCGAATCGATTGAGAGCGCGCTCCGCCGCTTCAAGCGGAAGGTTCAGCAGGAAGACATCATCAAGGACATCAAGAAGCACTCGTTCTACTTGAAGCCAGGCGACAAGCGTCGGGCCAAGCAGGCCTTGGCGCGCAAGCGCAATCGAAAGAAGCTCCGCCGCGAGTTGGAGTGAGCCACGGGCTCGACGCGAGGTGCGGCCAATGGCGTTTCAGGACCGGATTCTCAGGTGCATTGACTGCGACGGGGAATTCGTCTGGACGGCCGGCGAGCAGCAATTCTTTGCGGACAAGAACTTCAAGAACGAGCCCAAGCGCTGCAGAACCTGCAAGACCAGGCGGGTCAACGGGCCTGGAAACAACGGAACCCGGGAGCGGATTGAGACGGTCGCCACCTGCTCGGCCTGCGGGCAGGAGACGACCGTTCCGTTCCGTCCGACTCAAGGTCGCCCCGTCCTTTGTCGAGCGTGCTTCCAGTCTCGGAAGCCCTTGGCAACAGGTGGCACCTGACGGACGTCTGGCCCTTCTCCTGCCGCCATCTCCTCCTCTGGCGGTGTGCTAATCTCTGGCCCAGTCTCACCGGGAGCTGATCATGCACATCGAGGAACGGGTCGTCGGCGACGTCATGGTGCTCGACCTCAAGGGGCGCATCACGCTCGGCGACGGCGACGAACTACTGAAGGACAAGGTGAACAGCCTGCTCAACCAGGGTCGCAAGAAGCTGCTGCTGAATCTTGCCGACGTGCCGTACGTCGATTCGGCTGGCCTTGGGCAGATCGTCCGCACTTATACGACGGTCAGCCGGCAAGGCGGGCACCTGAAGCTGGTCAACCTCACCAAGCGCATTGCCGACCTGCTGTCCATCACCAAGTTGCTGACAGTCTTCGAGTCGTTCGACTCGGAGGCGGACGCGGTCAAGAGCTTTTCGTCCGCGTCCAAGGCCTGAGGCGCCATCTGGCGAACCACCCGCCCTCGGAGCCCGTGACGAACGGGATCTCCTGCTGCCATGGCTGATTTCTCCATCCGCGCCGATTCGGTCGACGTCGAGCAGATCATGGAGCAGATCCGCGCGCGCATCCGCGAGAAGCGCGGGGTCGACTACACCGAGCAGGAGATCCGCGAGCTGGCGACGGCCAAGCTCGAGAAGTTTCTCGATCCGAAGGGCCTCCGATCGGATCTGCTGGAACGGTTTCGCCAGGCGCCACCGGCCGACGACCCCGCCTCGCGACCCAATTACGCGTTTGAGGAGAACACACTCTTCGAGTCGCATCGTGGAGCCCTGCGGGTCATCCGCCGGCTTCTGCGCCCACTGCTCAAGCTCTTCTTCAATCCGAGCCCGCTCATCCAGGCCCTCAACATCCAGGCGCAGCTGAATGCCATCAATGCGCGGACGGAGAGTGTCCGCCGGGGAAGCGACGAGATCCACTACGAGCTGATGCACAATCTCGTCATCGAAACCACCCGGATGGCGATCGAGGTGAAGAACCTCAAGATGAAAGTCGAATCGCTCACCGGTCGGCTGGAGTTCAACGAGCGGCGCGCGCGGGCGCTCGAGAGCGTCGTGGCGTACCGGTCGCCGGAACCCGGTCTGGTCGAGCCGGTGCCCGTAAGCGAGACTCGTGCGGCAGCGGTCCAAGGCGAGGCGCCGACAATGGCCGGGGGCCGCGAGGCAGAAGGCCCAGGTCAACGGAGTCGCCGCCGGCGGCGCCGCCGCGGCAGGCGCAGCAATGTCCCGGCAGCCAGCCTGATGTCGGTTGACGCAGGGACGCCTTCCGCCGAGGCCCTCACTTCGACAGGCGAGTCGTCAGCCGGAGCAGCGTCCGACGCCTCGGCTGGATCAGACGCCGGTCACCGCGGCGACGATGAGGGTCACGCCGACGCCGACGAGCCGTGAAGCTGGCGCTCGTCGTCCAGCGGTACGGTCTCGACATCAACGGCGGCGCCGAGCTCCACGCGCGATACATCGCGGAACGGCTCGCCCGCCACGCCGAGATCGAGGTGCTCACGACGTGCGCCCGAGACTACGTCAGCTGGAAGAACGAGCTACCGCCCGGCCTGGATCGGGTCAACGGCGTGCCGGTCAGACGCTTTCCCGTCGCCAACGAGCGTGACACGCTGCTCTTCGCACGTCGCTCCGAGATCGTCTTCGAACAACCGCACTCCCTGGATGACGAGCTTGCCTGGCTGGAGGCCGAGGGACCGACGTGCCCCGCGCTGGTGAGCCACGTCACGCGCCACGCTGCGGACTTCGACTTCCTCATCGTGTTCACCTATCGGTATTACCTGGCCTATCACGTCATCCGCGCCGTGCCTTCCAAAGCCCTCTTGGTGCCGACGGCCGAGCGCGATCCGGCCGTGGGCCTCACCATCTTCGGTCCAATCTTCAGGGGCGTGCGGGCCCTGATGTACAACTCGCCCGAAGAGCGGGCGATGATTCAGGCGGTCTCCAATAACGAACACGTCCCGGCAGTCGTCGTGGGGGTCGGATCCGAGATTCCCTCGAAGGCACAACCTCAGCGCTTTCGCCAGAAGTACGGCATCGAGGGTCCGTTTGCCATCTACGTGGGGCGCATCGACCGCAACAAAGGATGCCAGGAGCTTTTCGATTGGTTCGAGGCCTACCTGAGAGCTGACGACGGCGCCTTGTCGCTCGTGCTGGTCGGACAGTCGCTCCTGCCTATTCCCCGGCATCCGCGAATCCGCCACCTGGGCTTCCTGGATGACACCGACAAGTTCGATGCCATCGCCGCCTCCGAGCTGCTGATCATGCCGTCGTACTTCGAGAGCCTGTCGATGGTCGCGCTCGAGGCGTGGGGCCTGGGACGGCCGGTGTTGGCCAACGGCGCCTGCGACGTGCTCAAAGGGCAGTGCATCCGGAGTCGCGCGGGACTGTACTACGAGAGCGCGGCCGAGTTTGTGGAAACGCTGCGAACGCTGGAGCGCACGGCGTGGCTTTCATCCACGCTCGGGCGCAACGGTCAGCGCTTCTACCGAGCGCAGTACGATTGGCCGGTCATCGAGCAGAAGTACCTGGGCATGTTGGCGGCGTTGTCCGACGCCCCTGCGTCCGCGGTGGAACCGGTCGCCGATCGCGGCGAGCGGCGGCGCCGAGTGTGTGCCGCCGCCACGGTGGTGCTGAAGGATCTTCCCCGCGGCTGGGCCAACAACGATCGCCAACAAGATGTGACACCCCCTCAGTTCGCCGGGCGCATGGCGTCGGCTCCGCAAGCCGAGCCTGGACCCGCGAAGGAGACACTCAGCGCCGACAGGTCAACTCGGGGGGCGAACCACCTGTGAGAGGCGGGGACTCGCGACCGGCCGTGCACCAGGTGCTGGCCACGCTGGGCTACGGCGATGCCATCGGCCACGAAGTGCTCGGGATACAGCGAGTGCTGCGCGAGGCCGGTTACCAGTCCGACATCTTCGTCGAGACGGCGGACCGGCGTCTCGAGCCCCTCACCCGCGATTACCGGGAGCTCGTCGACGCCAGCCGGTCGGACAATCTCCTCCTGCACCACTTCTCGATCGGCTCCAAGGCATCGCGCACGGCCTACGCGCTGCCTGACCGGATGGCGCTCATCTACCACAACATCACGCCGCCGGAGTACTTCGTCGGCGTCCATCGGACCCTGGCTCGCCAATGCTTTCGTGGGCGTCGTGAGCTGCGGGCCTACATCGACCGTTGCGAGGTCGCGCTCGGCGACTCGGAGTTCAACCGCCAGGATCTCGAGTCGCTCGGCTTCACCGAGACGGGCGTCCTCCCGGTGGTGCCGGACTTCGCGCACCTCGACCGCACGCCGGACTCCTTCGTCGCGCGGCAATTCGACGACGAGTGGACGAACATCCTGTTTGTGGGCCGGGTCATCGCCAACAAGAAGATCGAGGATGTCATCCGCGCCTTCCACGCCTATCACACGCTCTTCAATCCGCGCTCGCGGCTGCTCATCGTGGGCGTGTTCAGCCTGTTCGAGCGGTACCTGGCGTCGCTGCAGCATCTCATCCATGCGCTGGACTTGAGCGATGTGCACTTCACCGGACATGTCACCGACGAAGAGCTCGTCGCCTACTACGACATCGCGGATCTGTTTCTCTGCGCCAGCGAGCACGAGGGCTTCTGTGTGCCCCTCGTGGAGGCCTTCTACATGGAGGTGCCGGTCCTGGCATACGCCGCCACCGCGGTACCGGCCACGATGGACGGCGGCGGGGTCCTCTACACGAGGAAGGATCCGCGTGAAATCGCCGCGCTCATGGAGGCGATCCTGTCCGATCGGCATCTGGAGGCGGTGATTCTCGACCGTCAGGCCGCGGCCCTGGCGCGGCTTCGCGCGAAGGATTTCGGCGGCACGCTGCTGCGCGAGGTCGAGCGGATCCTGAGCGCGCCGCGTCGAGGCACGCCTCGCGTCGTGTTCGACTTCTGGCAGCAGTTCGACGCCGCCGAGGAGCTCGAGGCGCTCCGCCAGGTCCGGCCGTCGTTGTACAAGGCGCTGCCGACCGAGGACACTCCACGGTGAGCGCCGGTACGAGGGTCGGAGTGGAGCAGTGATCGTCAACCAGTGGGTGCCCGCGGCGCATCGAGGCGACGCAATCGGAGACAGCGCCCGCTCGATGCGGACAATGCTGCGCGGCCTCGGGCACGATTCGGACCTCTTTGCCCTCACGGTCGACGACGATTTGCAGTCCGAGGTCAAGCCCTTCAGCGATCCAGCGGCCACGCGTGGCGACCTGACGATCTTCCACTTCGCACTGCCGTCTCCGATGACTGCCGCGTTCGCCATGCTGAGCGGCGCGCGAATTCTTCTCTACCACAACGTGACGCCGGCCGCCTTCTTTGCCCCCTACGATCCAGGGCTCTTTCGACTGGCATCGCTCGCACGGGAGGAGCTTCGGTCCCTGGTCGGACGCGTCGACCTGGCGCTCGGCGTGTCGGAATACAACCGACGAGAGCTCGAGGAGCTGGGGTTCGGCGGCACCAGCGTGCTGCCGCTCGCGGTCGACACGCGCCGCATCACCCACGCCCCGCCGCGACCCGCGCTCGACAAGCTCCTCGACGACGAGTTCGTCAACTTTCTCTTCGTGGGGCGCGTGGCGCCGAACAAGAGGATCGAGGACCATATCCGCCTGGCCGAGCACTACAAGCGGTACGTCGATGCGTACTACCGCTTCATCTTCGTCGGCCGGCACGATGTCGTCCCGCGCTACTATGCGACGATCAGGGCGCTCATGAGCGAGTATCAGCTCCGGCACGATCGCTTCATCTTCACGGGTCCCGTCTCCGATGCGGAGCTGGCGGTCTACTACAAACGCGCGGCCGTCTACATCTCGCTGAGCGAGCACGAAGGGTTCTGCGCGCCGTTGGTCGAAGCGATGGCCGCCGGCGTGCCCGTCCTCGCCTACGCGGCCGCGGCGGTGCCTGAAACGCTCGGCGGCGCCGGCATCCAGTTCGCGCCGAAGGACCTCGAGTACGCGGCGGAGCTCGCCGGGGCGCTCGCCTTCGACGACGATCTACGCCGCGACGTACTCGAGGGACAGCGGCGGCGGTGTGCGGAGCTCGACAACAGCCGCGTCATGCGCCAGCTGGCAGCTCTGACGACCTCCTCCAGTGGCTCGCTGCCGCAGACTTCCGGCGATGCGAACGATCGTTCCTCCCCGCGGACACCTCGATGAAGATTGGCATCGTCATCCAACGGTACGGCGCCGAGGTACTCGGCGGCGCAGAACAGCTCTGCCGTCTGATCGCCGAGCGGCTGGTAACCCACCACCAGGTGGAGGTCCTGACCACCTGCGCTCGCGATTACGTCACCTGGAAGAACGAGTACCCGGAAGGTGCCGACCGCGTGAAAGGGGTCACGGTCCGCCGGTTCGCCAGCGTTCGGACGCGCGATCAGGACTCCTTCAATCGGTACTCCGAGTGGATCTACGCGAACCCGCACAGCCGGGAAGACGAGCTCGAGTGGCTGAAGCAGCAGGGCCCGTGGTGCCCCGCGCTCATCGAACATCTGCGCAAGCGCCAGCACGAATTCGATGTGCTGCTCTTCTTCACCTATCTCTACGCGCCAACGGTCGAGGGGCTCACGGTGAACCCCGCGAAGAGCGTGCTCGTGCCCACGGCCCACGACGAGCCGGCGATTCGACTGGGGCTCTACAAGGACGTGTTCAGCCGTCCTGCGGCCATCTGTTACCTCACGGAGAGCGAGCGCCGACTCGTCCAGGACCTCTTCGTCGATCGCCCGCTCATCGAGGATGTCGTCGGCATCGGCGTGGATATGCCACAGGTGCAGCGCTATCCCCGACTGGTCGCGCCCGAGGAGGAGACGGGCCCAGCGGAGGGACATGACACGGGGGATGCCGGCAGCGGCACCTCACGCGACCCACGATCGTATCTGACGAGCCGCGGCGTCGTGTTCCGTCGGCGGCATCGCCTCTACGGTCCCATCGTCCTGTACGGCGGCCGCATCGACCCGGGCAAAGGCTGCGAGGAGCTCATCGAGTACTTCAGCGCGTACGTCTCGGAAGGGGGCGACGCCACGCTGGTATTGATGGGCGCGAAGCTGATGGCCCTGCCCGAAGAGCCATGGCTCAGGTTTGCCGGGCTCCTGTCCGATGCCGAGCGCCTGCAGGCGCTCGAGGCCGCAACCGTGGTCGTCTGTCCGTCGCCCTACGAAAGCCTGTCGCTTCTGGCGCTCGAAGCGATGGCCGTCGGCACCCCGGTGCTGGCTAACGGCCGCAGCGCCGTGCTCGTCGAGCACTGCGTGTCCAGCAACGCCGGCCTCTGGTACGAGGACCGCGACCAATTCGTCGCCTGCCTGCAGCTGCTCGTTCGCGACGAGCCCCTCCGCGCTGCATTCGGACGCAACGGCCGCGACTACGTGCGTCGCAACTATCGATGGGATGTCGTACTCGGAAAATACGAGCGGATGTTCGCCAAGGTTCGAGCCGCGGGCTAGACCTCTCGCCGCCCGCGCTCGGCCGCCAGCACCTCTTTGGCGGCCAGGGCTCCTGACTGTCCGGTCACGCCGTTCCCTGGGTGCGTGCCGGCGCCGCACAAGTACAGTCCGTCGATGGGGGTCCGGTGACGGGCCCAGCCGAGCAGCGGGCGGGCGGCGAAAATCTGGTCGAGTGCCAGCTCCCCGTGGAACGCGTGCCCGCCCGTCAGTCCATAGTCGCGCTCGAGCTCGTGGGGCCCGATGACCTGCCGGGCGATGATGGTGGTGTCGAAGCGGGGCGCATAGCGCGTGATGATCGAGGTCACCCGATCCGCGGCGACCTCGGGGTCGAGGGTCGGACGTGTTCCGCCGCGCGCGATCGGGGCGTACGCGGCATAGGCCGAGACCACGTGCTGCCCCTCGGGCGCAAGGTCTGGGTCGGTGAGCGACGGAATGGTCAGCTCGACCCACGGCGTGTCGGAGAGCTGGCCGTCCTTCGCTTGATCGAAAGCCCGCTCCAACGCATCCAGATTCGAGCACAAGCGGACGCATCCCGAAGTCATGGCGGCCCGCGTCGCCGCATCCACCGACTGAGTGCCACGAAAAACCGGCATCGAGGACACGGCGTAGTTCACCTTGATCAGCGTGCCGCGCATCCTGATATGGCGCAGTCGCTCCCGCAGCTCGGGTGCGACTTCCACCGGATCGACGAGGTCGAGCAGCGTGCGTCGTGGATCCAAGTTCGAGACCACGAGCCGTGCCGTCAGCTCGGCTCCTGAATCGAGGACGACGCCCGCGACACGGCCGTCTCGGACCAGGATGCGCTGTACCCCGGACGACAGACGAACCTCTGCACCTGCGGCGCGTGCGGCGCGCAGGAGTGCCTCGGCGACCGCGCCTGGTCCGCCGCGAACGGGCCAGCCTGGGGCGGCGGGGTGGCCGCCTTGCGCAGCGAGCCACAGCAAGGCGGCTCCGCTGCCGCCGGACCGCGGACCGACCGCTGAGGCGACGACTCCCCCGGCGGCAATCGACACCTTGAGCGGCTCGCTCTCGAACCACTCGCCGACCATGTCGGCCACCGACATCGGGAGATAGCGCACGAGGCGGTAGGCGTCGGTCGCGTTCAGCGTGCGGAATTGTCGCGCCGTCCTGAGCAGCGTGGCGAGATCAGCCATGCCGATCTCGTCGAGTCGCGGAGCCGAGCGCTGTTGCACGGAGCGGATCACCCCGGCCAACGCCGCGATGGAGACGAGAAACGCCGAGTAACGTTTGGCGTCTCGCATCGAGAAGCGCTCGAGCTCGCGCGCCGTGCGCGCCGGATCACGCCACAAGGTCAAGCCGGGTCCTGCGTCGGTCGGCGCAAACAAGTGCGCCGGCGGTTCGATGATCTGAATACCCTGTCGCTCGAGATGGAGGTCCCGTGCGACGGCGCGGTCGAAGGCGACGCGGTGCGCGAGCGTCGGGCACCGAAAGCCCGGAACCAGGTCTGTCGTCGTGGCGCAGCCGCCGACGCGAGGCGCGCGTTCGAGCACGAGCGTCTTGAGGCCCGCCTTCGCCAGGACGGTCGCAGTCACCAGGCCGTTGTGACCGGCACCGATGACGACCGCGTCGTGGGTGTGAGGAACTGACGCCACGGCAGCTCAGGCGACGCCCAGCAGGCGGCGCGCGGCGTTTCGGCCGGGAGCGCCCATGATGCCGCCGCCCGGATGGGTGGCCGACCCGCACATCCACAGATGCCGGATGGGTGTTTCGTAGCGAGCCCAGCCCGGCACGGGGCGAAGGAACAGGAGCTGCTCGAGCGACAGCTCGCCTTGAAAGATATTGCCCTCGGTCAGACCGAACTCGCGCTCGAGGTCGAGAGGCGTCAAGACCTGCCGATGCCGGATGATCGATCGGATATTCGGGGCGTACTCGGCGAGCGTGTCAACCACCGTATCGCCGAACGCCTCGCGCTCCGTGTCCCAGTTTCGCGAGGCCAACGCGTAGGGGGCGTACTGCACGAAGCACGACAGCACATGCTTGCCGGGCGGCGCCAGCGAGGGATCCGTCAAGGTGGGAATCACCATGTCGATGTACGGCCGGCGCGAGTAGGCGCCGTACTTGGCCTGGTCGAAGGCGCGCTCCATGTAGTCGACGCTTGGCGAGATCGAGATGGCGCCGCGCAGGTGCGGTCCCTCCCCAGGGAGGCAAGTGAAGTCAGGTAGCGCATCGACCGCGAGGTTGACTTTGCCCGACGAACCCCGCAGCTTGTAGTGCCTCACGTGCTCGACGAACTCGGACGGGAGTTCGTGCTCGCCGACCAGCCGCAGGAACGTCAGGTGCGGATCCAGGCTCGAGAGCACGACCTTCGCGTACAGCTCGTCGCCGCTGCCGGCAAGCACCACGCCTTCCGCTCGCCCCTGTCGGACGAGGACGCGAGCGACCGGTGCCTCGGTGCGGATCTCGGCGCCCGCGGCCCTCGCCGCGCCCGCAATCGCGTTCGAGATAGCCCCGGTCCCGCCGCGTGCGAAGCCCCATGACCGGAACGCCCCATCGATCTCGCCCATGTAGTGATGAAGCAGCACGTACGCCGTTCCGGGCGACCGCACGCCCAGGAACGTCCCGATGATCCCGGACGCGGACATCGTCGCCTTGAGGACGTCGGTCTCGAACCACTGGTCCAGGAAGTCGACCGCGCTCATCGTGAGCAGCTTCAGCTGGTGCTCTCGCTCGACGTCGCTCAGACGCTGGAAGCGTCGCCCGAACGTGGCCATCTCGATGAGCTGTCGCGGATCGTTCGTCCTCGGATCGAATGGCGCCACGTCGAGGAGCGGCTTCACGAACCGCGCCATCTCGACCATAGCCTTGGCGTACTCGTCGTAAGCTTCGGCATCCAGCCGCGAGTGCCGCGCGATCTCGCGTCGGGTTCTGGCGTGGTCGTTCATACGCCAGAGGTAGTCGCCGCTCGCCATCGGCGTGAAAGTGCCGTCGAGAGGCAGGATTTCCAGGCCGTGGCGGGGCAGATCGAGCTCGCGAATGATGTCGGGCCTCAGTAGCGACACCACATAGGAGCAGACGGAGAACTGGAACCCGGGGAACACCTCCTCGGTGACCGCCGCGCCTCCCAGGACCGCCCGGCGCTCGAGGACGAGCACCTTCCGCCCGGCGCGAGCCAAGTACGCCGCGGCGGTCAGCCCGTTGTGGCCGCCCCCGATGACGATGGCGTCGTAGTCCTGTTTCGTGGCCACTGCTGAGATGGTCCTCAGATGTCGATCGTTGCGCGGACCGGCCGTTTGCCCTGATCGCTGAACGGAGCTGCTCTGCGTCATCGCGCATCGCACCTCCCCAGAGAACAGCTCCTGGCGGGATTGTAATGCGGGGCGCGGACCGCCACTTCCTCGGCCACGTTCACGGCGTTCAGCTGGACTACGCAGCCGGTGCGGAAGGCGAACCCCGGTGCGCCCCGGTCTCTCGTCCAAACCCCATTGTGAACGACTGGGACAGCGTCTGCGCGTGCATCGCTGCCGCTCGGCCGCCAGCGCCGCTCAGGCGTGAGCCTACCGCGACCGAGCGCGATCGCGCCCGCTCGTTGTGGAAGGCGGCAAGGCACCGCGACGCGGCGTCAGGGCGTGCCGTTCGATCCGTGGCAGTTTAGGAGGTAGTCCGTTCGGTGGCCTTGAAATGGGTCGCGCGCCAGACGGCCTCTTGGCGGGCGTTCAATCGTCTCGTCGCTGCGGCCTTGCCTCGCCAGAGGCACGCACGCTGATAGCTACGGAGGAATCGCCGGAACTCGAGGTCATCGTACCGAGGGAGACGGAGCAGCGCGCTCTTCGTGTAGCCCCAAAGCATGCCGATGCTGCCGATGAGCATCGGAAGCTCGAACACCCGGGACACCGCGCTGGCGAGGTAATAGAGCGGGTCGGTTCCCATGAAGTAGTGCCCAAACCCGGCTCGGGTGCGCCCGGTCCAGAGACCTTTATGGCTCGCGCCTTGAGGCCTGAGATGCACGAACCGGAGTGATGGCTCGTCGCAGCTTTCGGCGACCCAACCGAGCATGCGCGCGCGATGGCAATCGATGCCGTCCCACATGACTTGCGCCACGAACCCGCCGATCTCTTCGAAGCACGCTGTGCGATAGAACTTCGTCATCCCGACCGAATTTTCGTCGCCAACGTTCTCTGCCACGAGTGCCCGGGTGCGCGGATGCACCATCCACGGTTTGCCCGACGTCGTGCCGAGGCGCGGCTCGGCCTCCATCCGCCACATCAAACCCTCGAAGTAGCCCGGCGGGAGATCGAGATCGAGATCCAGCTTGCACAGGTAGTCGAAGTCGGCGAGCGCGATGGTCGCAAGGCCCGTGTTGAACGCTTCGATGACGCCGCCGCCGACCTTACGGTGCCCCCGATCGCCCCGCCGCACGAGGTGGATCCAAGGGAGCCTCTTTGCGTACTCCTCGACGATGGCCGGTGTCTCGTCTTTGGAGCCGTCGTCGACGATCACCCACCGGGCGGGCAGCACCGTCTGGCGCACGACGCTGTCAAGCGTCCGCCGGGCGAAGACCGCTTCGTCTCGACACGGAGTAATGAGGCAATACCGACGTCGGGCCGCCGGATCGGCCCCAGTTGACATCAGGGATGCGGGAAGGACTGGCCCGACGGTCACGTTTGCTCACGCTCCAATCCCAGAGGAGGACACCGTGCCGGTGGCACCAATGGGTAGGATAGACAGCACCCAGACGACCAGCCAGGCCGTGTTCCGTTTCATCGGCGCCACGGGGGTCGAGCAGCAGCCGGCGACAAGATCTGGGTGGAAACACGGCCTAAGCGAGATAGACCGCGAGGAGGTTCCGTCCTCCCGGCGCCGTGTCCGAGGGCCCGGTCCACCAAAAGGCCAAGACAGTCGCGCGCCATCAAATGCCGAAGCCGACATCGGCGCTTCGGGGGAGGCAGTCAAAAAGAACGTCGGCACGCTGTAGCGATGCACGTCTGGCTGCGTCCGGACGGCCGCAAGGAGATTCGAGCCGCAGACGGAAGAGAGACAGTCGCCAGGCCGCGCTCACCCAAGAGCATGGACAGTGAGCTCGCTGTCAGATAGCTTGGCGAGTCCGTTCAGGTTGCCTCTGAAACCCAGTAAAGTCTCCAAGCTAGCAGACAAAAGTCTGTGCTCGCTGCACTTGCCCAACAGGCTGCAAGCAGCTCTGTGCGGTGACGTTGAGTTTCCTTGGCACCAGCCTTGCTCCGCAGTTCATCGCCGTCAAGAAGCCTCCGGCAAGAACTGCTCGGCTTCCCCTTCGCATCGATGCACAGTTCGACCCTATCGGACGCGGTACATCACGCCGCTGTCCTCATGGCTGTCAATCGTGACTTTGGCGGAGACGACAGTCGTCGACACTCCATCTACGCAACCGGACGCCTTTCCCCGGAGCGAGGCCGATGAGAGCAGCGATCGGCACGCTCGCGCTAACGTTCCGGGGCGCGTCGGGCGCGTGCGAGGTACTCTTCGAGTTCCCCGCCCGCGCACGCACGAAGTCGCTGGCGCAGGGATCGGCGCCGACGGGTGACCCCCAACAGGTGCTCGAGGTCAACCGAATGGTCGCGGCATTGCAGCCGGAAGGGAGCGCGGCGTGAAGGCGCTGGTGACGGGAGCAAACGGCTTCCTGGGAACCGCTGTGGTCACGGCGCTCCTGACGAGAGGCCATCGGGTTCGCGCGTTGATTCGACCGGCCGCCAAGAGCGACGACCTGATCTCGCGGGGCGTCACCGAGATCGTGCGCGCCGATCTCCGGGCGGCGCGGGATCTGGAAAAGGCTTTCGACGGGATCGACGTGCTCATTCATTTGGCTGCTTCGATCGACGGCGGCGACGACGCGCAGTTCGCCTCCACGGTGGTTGGGACCGAACGGCTTCTCGATGCCATGGCGCGTACCGCCTGTCGACGGATTGTGCTGGCCAGCAGTTTCGCGGTCTACGACTGGAGCCGCATCACTGGCACGCTCGACGAGGACTCGCCCATTGAATCAGGACAGGACTTGCACGAGCGTGACGGCTATACGATCGCAAAGTCGTGGCAGGAAAAGGTGACACGTCGTTTCGCCGCCAAGCATGCCTGGGCGCTGACGGTCCTGAGGCCGGGCTTCATCTGGGGCCGCGACCACGCGTACCTCGCCGCGCTCGGTCAGCAGGTCGGCCAGCTCCACATCGTCATCGGCCCCACGACCCGGATTCCGATGACCCATGTCGACAACTGCGCCGATCTGTTCGCGCTGGTGGCGGATGATCCGCGAGCCATCGGCCAGACGTTCAACGTCGTCGACGGCGAAGGTGAACGGATCTGGGACTTTCTGGGCGAGTACCTCAAGGGAATGGGCGAGCGCGGTTACCGCATCCCGGTTCCCTATTCACTCATGCACCTAACGATCAAGACCGCTTACGAGACAATCTTCAGACGGAACACCAAGCTGTCTCACATCCTCGTCCCGTGCCGGTTCGAGGCGCGGCTGAAGCCGCTCCATTTCACGAACAGACGCGCGGCCCAGATGCTTGGCTGGACACCGCCATTCTCGTTCCAGCAGTGCTTGCAGCGGACCTTCGGTCCACCCCACGCAACATCCCGCGCGACGGCGTAAGCGTTCCTCGCGGGGCCGGTTCTTGAGGTGCAACGAACTGGTCGCGGCGTGCCCATCAGGATTCGATCGCACTCGTGGGGAACACATGCGATAAGGCGGGATGGGGTACGTGCGATTGCCCGTGGTCAGGCCGTCTGCGGGTCTCGGTTCGGAGGCTGAAATGCCGGTTGACTCGAACCGGATGGGCGCGCTCGCGTGCGTCACTGGTGGAAACGCGAGCGCGCCACGAAGCGCCTACTTGACGACTCGAAGATTGGTTGGCGCTTGTGGGGCCGATCCGGTGTCTCCGCCGCCCGCGTTTCCACCAGCTTCGAAGCGCAGACGAGCCGGCAACACCCCGAGCTTCTGGTTGCCGACCGGATCTACCCACGGCCAGGGGTTGTTGCCGAAGAACGCCGGCTTGCTCGTCAGATAGAGCGAGGGCGGCAGCGCCTGTGGCGCCCGGTCCCAGCGGACCTCACCCGTGAGGTAATCGTAGTTGCCGTCACGCAGCGTCGTGGCTCTCACCTTCGGATCCACCATCTGTTCCCAGTGCGTCGGATCGTACCCGAGCTTCCAGACAGCTGGTGCGGAACCCCAGGGATTGCCGTAGGTGCCGTCACCCGGATCCTCATAGATCCAGCCGGTCATTTTTCCCGCTTCCCCGAGCACGTTGCCGATGAAGGAATGCCACCACGAGCCGAACATCAGCCCCCCCGCGCGAGCGTTGCCCATTCCCGGGAAGTCGCGGCGGCGGCCCGTCAGGTGGTTGCGAAAAACGGTCATGGCGATTGCGTTGCCGTGCGTGTTGTCCGAGTCGTAATTGAAAGCCTGGTTCCCCTCGAACAAGATGTGGTGCCCGCCGACCTGGTGGCTGCCATTGATGCCCACCTCGACCCAGTCGAGGTTGTAGTTGATGTACGCGTTGTCCGTGTAGTTGTAGCCGACCACGGATCCCGCCCCCGACGATCGAGCAACCATCATCTTGTTGGCTTTGTTGACGATGTTGTTCTCGATGAGGATGCCAGAGGACCCGCCTGCGAGGCTGATCGCATAGCCGCCGCCACCCGGCGAAGGCCAGGCTGCGTCGTGAATGAAGGAGTCGCGCAGCTCCACGCGAAACGAGCCGTTGATGGCGACCCCTTCGCCGAGCCACGACGTGTTCTCGACGTTCTTGACCCAACAGTACGCCGCGTGCTCGAAGCGAATGTTGCCGTTCCCCCCACCACTCACCGTCATGTTCTCCACCCCCGCGTTGCGCAGGTGGGCATTGTCTCCGGTAGCACGCGTGAGCTGGGCCGCCTTGGCCACTCGGTAGCTGATGTGGAGCGGAGTCGTGAATCGAATCGTGTTCCCGCTGACCGAGGCGACCTCTTTGATCTCGGTGATTGGCCGGCCGGCGCGGCTGAACCAGGTCAGGGATTCAGGAAAGCCGTCGTCGACCGGATCGGGCGGGTTGTGGCGCATGAATACCGCTCGATCCGAGGCCCAAATCTGAACGCCCGTCGGCGACCCATTGCGGTTGGGCAACGGCATCCATGAGGCGGTGTTGTAATTGTCTTCGTCGATCAACACGAACTGGCCAGGCGCAATCCCGGCTGCGCTCGCGACGGTCACCGTGAACGAATCCTTGGCGCCGTCGGCCGTCAGATTGACCGACGTGGACTCGTCGATCTTGGGCCACCGGTTGGGACCAATCACGAAAATCGGCTGAGTGTCCTCGGCGATATAGCTGTTCACTTTCGCGCCGTTGGTCTTCACGAGCCGCGTCACACCCGGCCCGGCCCCTCGGACCGTGATGCCCTTCGAGATCATGACGTAGCGGTTGACTAGGAACGTGCCGGCCGAGAGCGAGACGACCTGCCCATCGGGGCACGCACTGACCGCGGCCTGAATCGCAGCAGACGCATCTTGCGACCCGTTCCCGAACGACGAGGCACTCAACGAGCTGCAGGTGGCGGTTCGAACCGGCACACCGCCCGGAATTCCCGGGGTCCAGACGGTGCGTCCTTCGGGAGGCACGATGCTCGTGTTCACTTGCGCGTGGCTCACGGCGACCGAACACAGGACGAAAGCCAACAGGAACGCGACCCTACCCACGCTCACACCTCCTCGAGCCCTCGGTTGTTCATCCCGACGCCGGCCGAGTGGACACCCCGACCGACCATCCAAAATACGCGAACGCCCACAGAGCACCGGTTGGAAACCGTGTCTCGTCGCTCGTTTGCCTCTAGCTTGACGGACCCGGACCAGAGCAAAAAACGTACCCCCAATCGATGGCGTGTGGAGTGAAGTCTCCCCCGCGATCCCGTCGCGCAGGTCCGCTCGCGACGTGACTTCAGTGCACCTGGTGTCAATCTACCGTAAACATATGAAGAATAACGGCATTGCCAGTGCGCTGTTGCATTGTGTACGTTGCGGGGTGAGCGTGGCGTTCCGCGTTTCGTGTCCCGATCCTCCCGTCCCCTTGCTGTCCCAGTCCTGAAGTCGCGCAAAACGAGACCTGACGCCGTGTCACCGGGCGCCAGGACAGCGTCCATCAGTGAAGCCGTGACAGTGAAGCCGTAACGGGTGCAGCTCTCAGTTGTTCGTCAAGACGGGTCGCCCAGCGGCCGCTGCCACGTGACCTTCAGTCGCCTGATCCGGCAGCAGACCGTGTGTCTTCGATCGTTTTGGGTGGAACTTGGGAGCCTAGCCGGCAGCAAGAAACGTACCCCGTTCGGGCACACGATGGCCGAGCGCACCGGACGACCCGTCGCTCGGATCCGCTCGCGAAGTGTCTTCAGGCTTTCTCTCGCTCTGCCATGAGGCCGAGACCCGCGCCACGAGGGCACGCGTCGAGCGGGAAGCAGCGCGCTGGCGCGAAGACCGCCGTCTCACGGACGAATGGGCGTACCTTCCTCTCGTCCGTCGACTCGACATCCATGTCGGCGCGTCTGCCACTCGCACGTGTCGTGTTCACGAGCCGCACGCCCTTCCACTGTGCGAGATCGACGGAGACCGTCTGCCGCGGGCGAGTCTCGCACCCGGGGCGAAGTGGCCCGAGCAGCCGCGAGAGGCTGCGCTCTCGGGGCTTGCTGAGGCTTTGAATCAACCTTTCAAGCAGATGGCCGGGCCCGCGTGAGGTCCTCGGTGCTGAGCGTGGGACGCGCGCTTCTCGCGCAGCTGGTCAATCGAAGAGGCAACGAGGCCATGTCGCGAAATCAATTGGGCGCTGCAATCGAATCCTCGCGATCGTATAGTCGAGACGCGCCCGGGGCCGCCGGACCGAAAAGCACTGGGGAGCCGCCCAGCCGGTCCGCGCGGGAAGCGAGCTCACCATGCCGATTGGAACCGCCCTTCACGGGAGAACCTCTTCGCTCTGCCAGAGCCTGAGCTACCGCGACTGGTCGGGCTACTACGCGGTCAGCAGCTACGAAACCCATCACGAGCACGAGTACAACGCCATTCGGCAGGCCGCAGGCCTTCTCGACGTCACGCCGCTCTTCAAGTATCTGATTCGCGGCAAGGACGCCGCCATCTTGATCGATCGAGTGATCACCCGCGACGCGCACGCGCTGGCAATCGGCCAGATCTACTACACGCCGTGGTGCGACACACAGGGGCACGTGATCGACGACGGGACGGTCACGCGGCTCGAGGAGCAGACGTTCCGCTTGACGGCTGCCGATCCAAGCCTGCGGTGGCTGAGTCAAAACGCGGCGGGGCTCTCGGTGCAGATCGAGGATGTGTCCGAAGCGATCGCCGCCCTGGCGCTCCAGGGACCGACGTCGGCCGCCGTGCTGCAGGCCGTGACCGACATCGATCTGAAGAGCTTGCGATACTTCCGCATGACGCGCGGCCGAATCGCTGGCGTGCTCGTCGACATCTCTCGCACGGGCTACACAGGCGATCTGGGCTACGAACTCTGGATGCCCTGGGCCGATGCCGTGGCAGTCTGGGATGCGCTCGTCGCCGCTGGGCGTCCGTACGATCTTCGCCCCGTTGGCCTCCTGGCGTTGGACGTCGCGCGCACTGAAGCCGGCCTTCTCCTCATCGATGTTGATTTCCACAGCAGCCGCAAGGCGCTCACCCCAGACCACCTGTACTCGCCGTTCGAGATGGGTTTGAGCAGGTTGGTCCAGCTCGACAAGGGACCCTATGTTGGTCGCGCGGCGCTCCTCGCCGAGAAGGGCCGAGGTCATCGGCGCCAAATCGTCGGTCTGGAGGTGGGCTGGAAGGCGATCGAGCGCCTGTACGAGCGCGTCGGGATGGCGCCGCAGCTGCCAGCGGCGACCTCGCGCCTGCCGGTCCCCGTCTACAAGGGCGGGCAGCAGATTGGTCGGGCAACGACCACCGCATGGTCACCGGTTCTGAAGAAGCTCATCGCGCTGGCGACGGTCGACCGACCGCACTTCGCCGAAGGTACTGTCGTCGACTTCGAGCTCACCGTCGAAGCCGTCCGTCACCGCGTGCCCGCGACGGTCGTGAAAACGCCCTTCTTCAACCCGCCTCGGAAGACCGCCCCCTGGACGCCTGTCTGATGCCTACTTCACCCGCTCCATCCAACGGTGAAGACCCGGCTTGCCGTCGGTCGTGAGCCCGACCGAGATGTACGACTGTCCATCGTCTGCGAGCCGGCGCATCATGACGTAGCGCGCTTCGCCCCCTCGTGTGCGCGCGATGCGGTAGTGCGTTCGCTCGTCGACCTTGACGGTCATGACCTCCATGCCGGGGGTGTCGTAGACCGTTCCTTCGGAGGGCACGAACTTCGAATCGTTGTACTTCGAGTCGTACCACCCCTTGCGCATCGGTGTGTCCTTGCTCGTCTGAATTTCAACCTTGTAGTGCTGCACGCCGTCGTCGCCGATGTCGAAGCTGATGACCTCGTGAATCGGGGAGACTCCCCCGGACATCTGCTTTGTCTTCTCGACGTTCAGGCGCCACGTTCCGTTGAACGGGTCGCGCTTTTGCCCCGTGGGCTGCACCTTTCCGAGCGTTGCGACGAATGCTGTCGTCAGGATCATCACGAGCGCGGGCATCGTCCACGAGAGCTGACGTTTCATTGGGACCTCCAGGGGGACTTCCAAGCTGCGTGCCGTTCGGATTGCTACTCGGGCGCCATGAACGGATAGCGATAGTCCGTCGGCGGATTGAAGTTCTCCTTGATCGTCCGCGCGCTGACCCAGCGAACGAGGTTCAGCTTCGAGCCCGCTTTGTCATTGGTGCCCGACGCCCGCGCGCCACCAAAGGGCTGCTGCCCGACGACGGCGCCCGTCGGCTTGTCGTTGATATAGAAGTTGCCAGCGGCGTTCCGCAGCGCTGAGGTCGCTTCGACGATCGCGGCCCGGTCCTGGGCGAAGATCGCGCCCGTCAACGCGTACGGGGAAGTTCGATCGACGGTTGTGAGAACGTCGCTCCACTTGTCGTCGTCATAGACGTGCACCGTGACGATCGGCCCGAAGATCTCTTCGCACAGCAATCGGTCGCCTGGGTCGGTCACTTCGACGATTGTGGGATCGATGAAGTAGCCGCGAGACCCGTCCGTGCGTCCGCCGGTCACGATGGTGGCGTGCTGTTTGGCGTAGTCCAGGTAGCCGCTGATCTTGTCGAAGGCGCGCCTGTCGATCACGGCGCCCATGAAATGCCGAAAGTCTTGCACGTCGCCCACCGTGATGGTCTGGACCATCGCGACCAGACGGTCACGCACCTCGGGCCACCCGGAGCGCGGCACGTAGACGCGGCTCACGGCGGAGCACTTCTGTCCCTGGAACTCGAAACCTCCGCGGACGACGGCTACGGCCAAGGCGGCGGGGTCGGCAGACGCGTGTGCGAGCACGAAGTCCTTGCCGCCTGTCTCCCCGACGATTCTCGGGTAGGAGCGGTAGGACGCCATGGACGCGCCGATGGTCCGCCACATCGCGTTGAAGACTTCGGTACTGCCCGTGAAGTGCACGCCGGCCAGATCGCGGTGGCCGAGCACCACGCCCGAGATCGTGCCCGGATCGCCGGCAACGAGGTTGATGACGCCAGGCGGAAGACCAGCGGCCTGGAGCAGCGCCATGATGTAGTGCGCCGAGAACATCGCGCTCGACGCCGGCTTCCACACGACGGTGTTCCCCATGAGCGCCGGAGCCGTGGGCAGGTTGGCGGCGATGGAGGTGAAGTTGAACGGCGTGACGGCGTACACGAACCCTTCGAGGGGCCGGTACTCGAGCTGGTTCCAAATCGTATGGTCGCTCACGGGCTGCTCGTCGAGCAGCTCCTGAGCGAAGTGGACGTTGAACCGCCAAAAGTCGATGATCTCGCACGCCGAATCGATCTCGGCTTGGAACGCGGTCTTCGACTGCCCGAGCATGGTCGCAGCGTTGAGGGTGTCGCGCCAGGTCGTGGTCAGCAGCTCGGCCGCCTTGAGGAACACGGCCGCGCGGTCGTCGAACGACCAGGAGGCCCACTCGCGACGTGCGTCGAGTGCCGCTTGGATCGCGTCCTGGACGGAGGCGCCCGACGCGCGATGGTAGTCGCCGACCACGTGTCTGTAGTCGTGGGGGAGTACCGCCTGAGCGGTGTCGCCGGTCCTGACTGATCGCGCACCGATCACGAGGGGAATGTCGATGCGTTCTCCCGCCATCGCTGCCAGTCTCGCCTTCAGCGACGCACGCTCAGAGGATCCCGGTGCGTACGATCGGACGGGCTCGTTCACGGGGAAGGGGACACGACGGCGACCGCTGAAGGCTGAGAAGGAGCGCATGCCATCAGTGTATGCCGGCGGGTGGGAGGCGGGTCGGAGGTCAGCGATCAGTTCTGACCTTTCAGCGATCAGCTTCGATCGGGGGTTCTAACGCGCTCGGTGTCAGCGCTGACCCGGTTCGTAGACCGGAAGGCGCGGAGCGGGGCCTCGGGGCCAGCGAGCGACTGAGCCGGGGTTCGGGCAGAGCCCCGATCAATCAAGCTCGGCCGGGCGGTTCCGTGACGAGCACCTCGTTCAGGAAGGTCGTGAGCGGTGCGACTTGTCGGAAGATTCGCAGCACACCCGCGTAGAATCTCGGCTCGGTGGCGAACACGGACGGGAATTCCCTGCCGGCCAGGAACTGGCGATGCCGTAAGTACTCGGCAGCCGGATGGTCAGGCGCAAAGCCACGCGGCACGCGCTGCAGCGTCTGGCCTCGCAGCCGTCCCACGGTGTTTACGAACGCTGGCGACTCAACGATCGAGCGGAGGCGCCGATGGTTGAGCGCGATGTGCTCTCGTACCCGCTGGAGGTGTGACGTTTCTGGGGCATAGAGACCGCCGCCGAGGAACACCCGTTCGGGCGCCACTTCGAGATAGAGCCCGGCACCCTGATGTTTTGGGAGGCCACGGCACGGGAAGATGGCCGCGATGTGGGTCTTGAGCGGCGTCTTGTCTTCGGAGAACCGCGTGTCGCGGTAGATACGGTAGATAGCCGTCCGCGGGTTGGCGATGAGCGTGGGGGCGAGATCGCGCAGGTCTTCTCCCAGGCGCTCGACCAGGGCGGCCATGGGCGTGTGTAGCAGCGTGTCGTATTGATCCTTGCGCGCGCGGAACCACTCACGATCGTTGTTCCTCTTGAGCGCTCGCAGGAAGGCGAGCGCATTGGGGCTGAACGTCGTGAACCGGGTGCTGTGCAGTTTCACCTGCGCCTCCAGACCGATCGGGCAGCCGGGAACTATATGCAGCGGGTTCCGGCGTTGTAAAGTCTCGACAACACCACCAGCCATCTCGGACGCGCCTCCCATGAGGCTCCGGATCGCGGTGTGGAGAGTGCCAATGCGCATCGCAGTCGTTGGATCGGGAGCGGTCGGCGGGTTCTACGGGGCCAAGCTGGCCAGGGCTGGACACGACGTGACATTCATCGCCCGAGGTGCGCACCTGGCGGCGATGCGTGCGCGGGGCCTCGCCATCCGGGGGCCACACGGCGGATTTCGGATCGACACGCGGGCCACGGATTCCGCCGCCGATCTTGGCGAGGCCGATCTCGTCCTCTTCACGGTCAAGACCTATAGCAATCCTGAGGCGCTGGCGTTGGCGCGTGCCGCGGCGGGAGTCGGCGGGCTGGTGTTGACCCTGCAGAATGGGGTGGACAGCGTGGACGAGGTCGAAGCAGCGCTTGGAAGGGGGCGCGTGCTCGCGGGTGCGACCTACATCGCGGCGGCGGTCGTCGAGCCCGGCGTCATCGAGCAGACCGGGGAACATCGGCGCATCGTGTTTGGCGAGCCTTCACCAACGGCCGCGCGCGTCTCGGCTCGCGTCAAACGGCTCGATGCCCTCTTCCGGGAAGCCGACATTGTCTCTGAACCGGCCCCCAACGCCTGGGTTCCGCTCTGGGAGAAGTACTGCTACCTTGCGCCGTTCGCGGGGCTCACCGGAGCCGCGCGTTTGCCGATCGGTCCGCTCTGGGCGGACCCGAACGCGCGCGAGACGCTCCTTTCTGCCTTTCGTGAGATGGTGACGCTCGCCCGGGCCGAGCGCGTTCGCCTGCCGAGTGGAGCGGTGACAAAGATTGTGCGCTACGTCGATTCGCTGCAGCCGACGGTCCGCTCGTCATTGCTCATCGACCTCCAGCAGGGCAAACCACTCGAAGTGGAGGCGCTGCTGGGCTCCGCGGTTCGGCGCGCGAAGCGGCGGCGCGTCAGGGTGCCAATCATGGCCGCCTGGTACGCCGTTCTCAAGCCGTACGCCACGGGCCCCGCCTCTCCCCCTTCTCATTAATCCTTGCGTCTTGGTTCTTCGTTCTTGGCTGTCCTTCGGCCGTGCTTCGATCCTCGGTCCCGAGGTTGTGTGTGCCAGCATCACACAGTCCAACGACCAAGGAAGACCGAGGACCAACCTGAGACCCAGGCGCCCGAGCCGAGATCAGGGCCCGCCGTAGAACGCCCGCCGCACGGCATCCCGATCGGCCTGCTCCACGAGCGGAAACGTCTCGAGTACGTAGTCGAGCTCGTCTCGAGAGAGCTGGTACAACCTGGCAACGGTCGCGTTCAGTTGTGCAAATGCGTCGCGCACAAAGCCGCGGCGCAGCCGGCGGGCGAGCTGTGCGAGCCGCTCGAGCACCGCTCCGTGGTCGGCCAGCGGTGGCAGGGGCAGCCCCTCGACGATGGCGGTGGTGACGTGGGTCGTGACTCGAAGCCGAACGAGGTAGTTGACGATCAGACTGTTGAAGAGCGCACAAAGCGCGTGCTGCGCAACCGGCGGCAGCGCGGTCTTCAGGCAGAAAACGGTGTGCGTGGATACGCACCGGCCCGGCAAGATGGCGGCGATGAGCGTGACCCGATTGGTCGCGCTGGCGACATCTCGGTAGGCGAGGCGGGGACGGTCGACGCGCCTGCCGAGACGTGACGCCAGGTCGCGCGCATTCGCACCGAACCGGGCGTCGGCGCGGCGCACGTGGAACGGCTCGATCTGTTTGCCTTCGATGACCGGAACACGGCCGATACCGGGTGACTGCAGAAGGTCACGATCGTCGCTGGCGTTCAGCTCGCGGCCGAACCGCGCGTGCCAGCCGGACGGATCGCCGAGCGGTGGGAAGAGCGCGGACGCACGCTCGGCAATCACCAAATCGAAGCGCGTCCGCAGATTCGGGATGGCAAGTCCCTCGCCCGAGAGACGCTCGAGCAACGCCGGAGTCAGCTGAAGCGGGAACCAGGCGTCTCGTGGTCCGCTCAGCGCGGCCTCCGATTCGAGCACCGCGGGATCGACTTCTCCGAACCTCACACCGATCCGGTCGGTCTGCCGACCGTAGGTCCCTGTCATCAACAGAAAGCGCACGCTTCGATGCACGGGAAAGGCCGTCTGCCGGTTGTCGAACCCGACGAGCCCGTCCACGGCGGACGTCGAGAACACGAGGCGGCGCAGCGCCTGGCTGCTCTGATCGGACGCGAAGCCCGAGGGCACCACCAGGCCGAAACGCCCACCCGGCTTGAGGAGCGACAGCGCGCGCTCCATGAAGAGTTGATAGCGGTTGCAGTGGCCGGCCGACCGCGCGCGATAGAGACCCGCCTCGCGCGCGAATCGCAGCAGTCCGGCGGTTTCGGTGCGGGTGTGCGTCCGAGAGTGGCGGTCGCCGAAGTCGGCTCGGACCATGTCCCAAGGCGGGTTGCCGACGACCGCATCGAAGCCAGCCGCGTGCAGACGCTGGCCATCTGGACCGAAGAACACCTCGGGGAACTCGAGCTCCCAGTGGAAAAAGCGCCGCGTGGCCGCGATGTGAGCCGACCGGGCCAGGAGGGCGGTGGTCGTCGCCGGCGGCAATTGGCTGTGCCCGGTCAGGATCGCGTCCGCGAGCGCCGGGAACGCGGAGCTGGGTGGCGCGTCTCCAGGCCCGAACCACCGCGCGCACCACAGGTCGGCAACGCGCTTCCACCTGGCGAGCGGTGAGTCGGCGTCCTCGAGCGCCGCGAGCGCGCGCTCCTTGCGCCGGACGCCTTCGATCGTGTCGCTGGCCTCGGTCAAGGAGAAGCGCACCGGCAGCACGGCCTGCATCGCCGCCCCAGCGTCGAGGCCATCGAGGAGCGGGGTCAACCAGTCGGCCGTTCGGCTGCGTGGGCGCGGAGCCGCCCGCAGGGAGGACACCCAGGTGCCAATCAAGCTGTCGCCCGTCCTCAGGTGATGATCGAAGAAGCTGAGCGGACGCTCGCGCGCGAGCGTCGTCAACCACAACGACAGGCGCGCGAGCTGGACGGCCATCGGGTTGAGATCGGCTCCGAAGAGGCAGCGCTCGGAGATTCGGCGCCTGATGGTGGCGCGCTCTTCCGGGCCCAGATCGTTCGCGGTGCACCCGCCACACGCGACGAGGGCGTCCTCGTACGCCTGCGCCAGGAAGTGACACGCCTCTACGAGAAACGCTCCACTGCCCATCGCAGGATCCAGAATCGAGAGCGACAAGATGCGCGCCGGAGGCTGGTCGTGGACGAGCGGACCGAGCACTTCACGCACCAGATAGCGCACGAACGGCTGCGGTGTGTAGAAGGTGCCGGTCGCCTTTCTGGCCTCCGAGCCTTTGCAGAGCTCGATGGACACGCGCGAGGCCGTAGCACGTGACTTGGAGGGCCCCGTCGCGTCGACGCGGCGCGGGACGAAGTCGAGCAGCGTCTCGTAGACCGCTCCGAGTTGATCGACGCCGAGCTCGCCGTAAGCGATGCGCTGCCGACCGGCTCGCTGCGGTGACGGGCGCGTGGTCAAGGCAAGCAGCGCGCGTCGTGCGGCCTCATCGTCCAGGTCGCGTCGTTCGGCGAGCGGTGCGCGCGCGTGGTCGAACAGCCGTCCGTTGAAGGCGGTCACGTTGAGGTCGCCGGTGCGGCACCCGGCATGCGCGAGCCGGGTCACCGCCCGAAGGGCATCCCAGAGACCTGTCGCACGACCGCGCTCGGCGGCCGCACGCAGTCCGTCGACGCTGTAGCTCTCCCGGTACACCGGATGCCAGACCGGTACCAGGCCGCGCGCTTCGGCAAACAGCAGGAAGAGGATCCGGTAGACGATCGTCAGCGCCTGATCGAAAGCGCTCGCGAGATCCAGTCGTCTTCGACGCCCCACGAGCGCCCGCAGGACGTCGGCCGAGGCTGAGAGCACCCCGTCGCGGAGTGCACGGCACACACTCACCCCGTACGTGTCGGACATGGCGACGAGGTCCGCCAGGGTTGGCCCCGCGGCGGATTGCACCTCCGCTTCGGCGCCGAGCGTCGCCCAGAGGGCGGCGCCGGATCCTTCATCGTCTGCGACCAGATCGAGATCGAACTCGAGATGGCGACGCGCAAAGAGCCCACCCGCATCCAGGAGGCGAAGGTGCGTGCCGTTGAAGAGGACAGCCCACCGCGAGCCGTGATGCCGCGCGCTGGTCGTGGCCTCGCGCCACAGGGGATCGAGCCGCGCTCCCCAGGGGACGACCAGCAGGGTCATCATCGCCGACGGGCCGCGGAAGGCGACGACGAGCGGCTCGCGGGACGCGTCGGCTCGGATCGCCGGCGCGAAACCAAGCAGGCGCAGCAGTGGATCCGCACCGGCCTCGAGGATTGCCCGCGCGCTCGACGCCGGCCCGAGCGAGTGGCAGCCCGCGCGCCAACGCTGGAGCAGACGGTGGTCGGGCCACCCCTGTCCGCCGCTCGCAGAAGCCTTTCTCGCGAGGACCTGCTCCAGGCACGCACCCGACACGAGCTGGCCGTTGACTCCCAAGAGCACGAGGGCCGCTCAGGGCAACACTGCGAGCACCGTGCGTCGAACGGTCACGGGCCCGTCGAGCTGGTCTCGATACAAGGACAGTCGAATATCCAGATCCACGAGCCGAGCGGCGTGCTCGTCCGCGAGGACTTGATGCTGCCGCTCGGCGCGACGATCGAAAAGCCCGGACTGGTAGAGGGCCGTTCGATCAGTGCGTTCCAGCGTCTGCCTCGTCTGGACGGCGCGGCTCACGCATGTGCGCCAGAACGCTCGATACTGCTGCATCGCCTCGGTCGTCCACCGTTTGGAGCGCTCGCGGTCGTCGATCGCCCGGCGAACGGCTTCGGACGCGAGGAGACCGACGGCCAGCGACACAGCGTTGCGGCGTGGAGGTCGCCGGTTGAGCAACACGGCGAGTCCTTCGACATGGGCGGCAACCCGTCGGCCGGCCTCATCTTCGAGGGCCGATTCCAGTAGCACCAGAGCCTGCGACCCGAGCCTGCGTCGCGCCCGACCGCGCGGCGTGGACACCACGAGCGAGCCCTCGAGCAGCGCGGCCGGGGCGTGTCGACTCATCTGACGCGCCTGCTCGATCCTCTGTGCCTCCGTCACAGATCGACCGGCGAGGGCGGTCGAGCGGCATACGAGATCCGGCTCGTGCACGTGCGCGTCGGAATGGCCGAGATCTCCGGCGTCTGCCCGGGCGTGAGCAGACGCGCCCGACTGCGCGCCGTCCGTCACGGACAGATCGGTCCGTTCGACCGTTGCAAGCTGGGCGCGGGCCCGAGCCACTCTGGCACTCAGTCGATCGACCAGGCGCCGTTCCCCACTCTCGCGCGCCACCAGGCACCACGAGTGAACGGTCTGCCGCTGGCCCATGCGGTCGACACGGCCGATGCGCTGCTCGAGGCGCACGGGATTCCACGGCAATTCGAGGTGCACGACGACCCGACACGCCTGGTGCAGGTTCAGGCCTTCGCTCCCCACGTCGGTCGACAAGAGCAACCATGACCGGCCGGACGTGAAGGTGTCGAGAACCGTAAGCCGCTCGTGACGATCCATTCCGCCGTGCAGAAGGACGCCGTCGGTTGCGAGCGCACCAAGGGCGTGCTGTACGTGGCGCAGCGTATCGCGATACTCCGTGAACACGATGACGCGCTCACTCCGGCGTCGACAGCGCGCCAGGAGCCTCGCGAGCACCCGAAGCTTCGACTCACCGCGAGCCGCCTGGAGACTGAGCTCACTGAGCGCGGCGAGCAGGCGTCGCTCGTGGTCGAGGTCTTCCAGCGCTGGCACGATCAACGCTTCGCTCGGAGGCTCGTCTTCGTCGTCTCGTTCGCCGGCCTCCGCAAAAGGAAGGGGGAGCTGGCTGTCCTGACGCGAGCCCGCCCCGAGCGTCCGTCGACGATGCTCGAGCGATCGGGCGAGCGAAGCGGCGCTCGACCAAGCCCGCTTGTAGAGCAGCGTCAGGAGGAGGCCGGTGGCTTCGTCTGATTCGCGAGCGAGGCCCACCTCGGCCGCGTAGCGGTCGAGCGCGTCGTGCAAGCGAGCTTCGGCCGGCGTCGGCCTCACCAGTCGCGTGTGAGCGCGCCGCCGCCCGCCGACCAGGACGTCCGCGCGGGTGCGCCGAAACACGAGCGGTGCATCGACAGGCTCGTCGTGTCCACCCAGACGGCACAACGCGTCGAAGGCGCCGGAATCGCCACTGTGGGGCGTCGCAGTCAAGAGGAAGACGAACGCGGCGGACCCGCACACCGATGAAACGGCCGCATACCGGTCTGTTCCAGGCACCACGCGGTGGGCCTCGTCGACAACGACGATGTCCCAGGGGCTGGCCCATGCGGCGGGGAGGACCTCGGGTCGCTTCACGAAGTCGAGCGAGACGATCGCCACGCGTGTCGTCGTCCAGGGATTCACGCCGACAGGCAGGGTGGCCGTCATGAGACGCACGCGGCGAGCATCGACCACGGCGGACTGGAGACCGAAGCGCGCGTCGAGTTCGGCCGCCCACTGGTCTCGCAAGCCGGCCGGCGTGAGCAGAAGCGCCCGACTGGCCACGCCGCGCGCAAAGAGCTCGGCGATGAGGATTCCCGCCTCGATCGTTTTCCCGAGGCCGACGCCGTCGGCCAAGAGAAGGCGAGTGCCCAGCCCTGAGAGGACGGCGAGCGCTGGCTCGAGCTGGTGCGGCAGCACGTCGACCCTGGCACGCGTGACGGCGCCGAGCGCCAGCCAGTCGCCCTCGCCAGCGATCGTCGCGCGACAGGCTTGACGCCAGCGCTTCCAGTGCACGAAACGAGGACGGAAGCGCCGCGCGACCGGCTCGAACCGCTCGAACGGTGCCAGCACACGCTGCCTGTGACGAAGATTGGACGGCCCGAGGCCGGTCAGCGTGACAACAGGGCAGCGCGGGTCGCCAGCGACATCGGTTATGCGCCAGCGCTCCCGACGAAGGCGCACCGTGTCGCCGACCTTGACGGTTCCCGCTTCACGGTCGGCACGATCGACGCGGGCGCGACCGGTCAAGATTCGCAGCTCGCGGTCGCACGCAACGCGCAGGATCTGCAGCCGCCGGGTGCACGGTGGGCAAAACGCGCGGTTCGGTGGGGGATTGTCGACACCACGACTGTCGCGGGGCAATCACCATGCCGCGTGGACGTCGGGCCGCGCGGTTGTCACCGCGTCCGTCCGCTCGATCTCAGAGCTCCGCGGAGCTACTGGCTCGCAGCGTTCAGGTCGATCATGGCCTGGAGCTTCGCTCGCAGCGCCTCGAATCCGCACTGCTGCGGATCGAAGAAGCCCCACTCGTCTTGCACTGGCACCACGCGCGAGATCGCTCTGGGGCGCGGTGTGGTCCTCCACACCACAGGCTGGTGCTGTTGGGGCCCCGAAACAGTGACGTGCCCGTGGTCCGCCTCCTCCGGCGCCTCCGCAGCGACAGGGGCCGGCGGATCGATCGCCGGGATCTGTGCAGGCGGTCGAGCAGCCTGATCCTCTCCGCGAAGCTGCTGAATGTCTCGGCGAATCGCTGAGAGGACGTCCTGCCACCCCGAGGCGGGCGTGGGATCCGATGTGGTGAGCATCGGCGCGGCTGACGGCTCGTCCGTCTCGTCGCTCGCCCGTTCCTCCGGAACAGTCGACGCAACCGGCACGACAGTCGGCACACCCACCCGCGTTTCGATCTCTGTGCCCGCCGCCTCCTCTGCGGCCGCCGCCTCGAGGGCGGTTACGGTGGGAGGCAGCTCAGGTGGTTCGTCGAGGCTGGTTGACGAGACAACGGCCGCCTCGTCCAGCGATGGTGTGCGATCGCGCTCCGCGTCAGTCGGCTGATTTTCGGTCGCGACGGGGTCAGCAGTGGCCGCATCGCACGCAGGCTCAGCCGGTACGGTGGGGGGTGCTTCGAGCTCACGCCCGAGCCTGTCGAAATCGAAACGCAGGTCGAGGGGCTCCGCCTCGACAGTGAACGCACCCGACTCGGACAGAGCTTCGTCCGCCTCGCTCGAAGCACCTTCGATGCGAAGCTCTTCCCAGCCCGTCTCGGGAGCGTCTGGCGCTGCGACGTCTGACGCGGCCACTTCGCACGTGGCCGTCAGCTGCGCGGGCGCGGCGTCTATCTGCAGCACGTCGGCGTCGTTTGCGACGACCGCCCAGGAAGGCGCGGGCACGAGCGTCGCGCTCGGGTCGTCAGGCAGGACCTCTGCCTCCGCAAGCTGCGCGGATGCGTCGGCCACGCTGGTGGCGCAGTCGGCGAGCGCAGTGAGGTCAGCCGCTGCCGCCGTTTTCGTGGCCGGCTCGCTCGCCCATGCGGCCTCGAGCTCGGCTTGAGCCGCAGCCAGCGCGGCCCGCTCGGCCGCGGCCATCTCGAGGCACTCGGCGATCTGGTCGCTGAAGGTCAACGGGTCCACGGACGTCGGAACCCCGGGTCCGCCCTTGGGTCGGCTCCCGCGGGTCCGCTTCTTGTCGGCCTGTCGGACGCCAAGGGGCGGAACGACCATCCGCGGGACTGGTGGTCCTGCCGCCTCGAAGACGCGGAGTCGGCTCTCGACCATGCTGAGGTCCTGCGGAGTCAGGCGTGGAGAGGTCAGGACCAGATCGGGTCGGCGGGATCCGAGCGCCTCGAAGGCGCGTGGGACCGTCTCGCCGGTCACGAGCTCGCAGTTCAAGCGCGCGCGAGAGAGGGAGGTCAGCGTCAGCGACTGTCGGAGGTCGGGTTCGATGGCCAGAATCAACGACATGTCAGAGTCACCAGGCTCAGGAGGACCGAAGACGTGTGGGCGGCGCTCGGGAACGAGGCAAGGCGCGTTCCGGCACGTCCGCGCGCGTCGTTTGGTGGATTCACCCTGGTTTTTGGCCCATTTCAGGCCGAGCGGCCGGTCTGCCCGGAGCAGGGTGTCTTGCGGCGTCTCACCAAAACTTCTGTGGTCTTACGAATGTGCTCACTTCGTTTTGCGCCGAGGGTCGGACCGGCGAGTTCAGGTCGCGCACGCCTCTTCACGCGCGATCACGCCGGCGCTGGCGGGGCTGAGGCTTCGTCCGATTAGACGGCGTGGTCCTTCCCATGCAGAACGGCGATCGTCGCGCCGAGGTGCGCCTCGGGATCGTCCCAGAACTCTGCGACGAGTGGGTGCCGGTCGAGCGCGGCCTGAACGATTCCGCGCTGAACGCCCCGACCGCGGCCGTGAACGAGTCGCACCCGTGTGTGGCCGGCCTGTACCGCGGCGGTCACGTACTCGTCCACAACCGACGCGACGTCTCGAGGGTGGAACGCGTGGAGGTCGAGCTCGGACTCGATGGGCACGCGAAACGGCTCGTCTTCGGCCATGGCGACGCCGTCCGGAAGGGCCCGGAGCCCGCGGGGTTATGACTTGACGTACTCGGCTGTGACCGACGTCGTGATACCGCCGCGTGCCGAGAAGTCACCGACCACGGTCAGCTTCCGGGGCGCGAGGATCGCGACCAGATCGTCCAGGATCTGGTTCGTGACGTGCTCGTAGAAAATGCCGCGATCGCGAAAGGCAATGAGATAGTACTTGAGCGACTTGAGCTCCACGCAGCGCTCATCCGGCACGTACGTGATGCAAATCTCCCCGAAATCGGGCAGTCCCGTCTTCGGGCAGAGCGAGGTGAACTCGGGGCATCGAATGGCGATCTGGTAGTCGCGCTCAGGTCGGGGATTGGGGAACCACTCGAGCGCGGGCAGGGCCACGGCCGGAATTCTAGCATTCCAGGCCGAAAACTACCGGTTTCCGTGCAGATGTCATTTGACACTCGGGAAGAGCGCGGGCTAGGATACGACGTTTTGTCGAGAGATTACCTGCGATCATCGCCGCGCGCACTGATCGCCAGGTGAAGATGACGCGCGCCAAGTGAAAGGGAACGCCGATGGCAGAGGCCCGAAGGATGGGCAAATCCGAGCTCTTCTCGCACTTCGCGGAGAAGTTCGAGGTGAAGCGGACTCAGGCCCGCGACTACTTCGACGAGCTGACCGTGCTCGCTGAGAAGGAACTGAAGCGCTCGGGCGAGTTCGTGTTGCCCGGGATGGTGAAGCTCGTCGTGCAGAAGCGGAAGGCCCGTATGGGGCGCAACCCTGCGACCGGCGAAGCCATCAAGATTCCCGCCAAGACGGTCGTCAAGGCGCGTATCGCCAAGCAGCTCAAGGACGCCGTCCTGCCCCGCAGGTGAGCGCGGGAGAGGCGCCGGGTTGGTCCGGCGCCTCTCCCGTCACTCAGTCTCGCGCGGGCCAGCCATGGTGGCGCACGCCCAGGCATGGGCGCCTGTGCGGTGTGGCTAAGCTGTGGGTGTCCCGGCGAGCGTGCGGCTCTGTAGTGTGGCCGGCACGAGGCAGGCCACCTGAGCCTCCAAATCGGCGAGCGAGTCGGCGTCCAGAATGACCTGGTCGCCCGGCGCCAGCAGAATCTCCGCGCTGTACCGCCGGAGTCCCCGGAGCGTCCGGACCTCGAACAACCGCACGTCGACGTCGCGCCCTTCCGTCCGCAACGACTTCCTTCCGACCAGCGTGCGCAGCATCGTCATCCTCTCCTGAGGTCCCTGTCGGCGGGCCCGATCAGCTGGCCGCCTGCGCCGGCACCGCATTCAGGGCCGGAAAGCGCATGGTGAACGTCGTCCCGCGGCCCACCTCGCTCTCGACCGTGATCGTGCCGTCGAGCTGCTCGACGATCCGCTTGCAGATCGCGAGGCCAAGACCGAGCCCCCGCCGTTTGGTCGTGACGAACTCATCGAAGATGGCTGGTAGCCGCTCGGCTGGTATGCCCGAGCCCGTGTCGGCCACGACAACCTCGACCTGGTCGCCGACGCGGGAGGTGAGCACGCTCACTCGGCCGCTAGGTGCGGTCGCTTGAATGGCGTTCATGATGAGATTCCGATACACGCGGCCGAGCGCGAACCGATCGCCGTCGATCGTGAGGGGACCGTTCCCGTACAACGCTTCGACGATGACCCCGGCCCGCTCACCCTCGCCGCGCATCGAGTCGAGCACGTCGGCGACCGACTGATTCACGTCCAGCGGAAACCGCTCGACCGGTTTTGGCTTGACGACGTTCCGCAGGTCGTCCATGAACCGCTTGAGGGTATTCAGCTCGCGGTCGATCGTGCGGCGGAAGACCTCGCGCGACTCGGCGTCCAAGCCCTCGCGCAAGAGCAACCGCGTGCTGTTCCCGATGTTCTGAATCGGATGAGAGAGATCGTGGACGAGCCCAGCAGCCACGCGCCCGAACATGGCATGGCGCTCCTGCCGCTTGACATCTTCCTGGAGCTCGACCAGCCGGTTGGCCATCGCGTTGAACGATTCGCCGAGCCGCTGGAACTCGTCGCCGGTCTCGATCGCCACGCGCGTGTCGAGCTTGCCGGCCGCGATCGCATGCGTCGCCCCTTCGAGCGTGAAGATCGGCGCGATGAACCGGCGCCCGAAGACCCACCCAATGATGACCATCGTGAGGAGCGCTGCGGCGATGGCGACCATCAGGAGCCGGCGTAGCACGAGGGCGTTGGCATACGCCTGGGCCGTCGCCTGCTCCACGATCACCGTCCAGCCGAGCGTCGGAATCGTCGCGGCGACGCCCAGGGTCTCCTGGCCGCTTTCGTTGAGGTACTCGCGCCAGGTGGGCGTCCCCGGCGCGAGCGGCGCCGGCGACCGCAGGGGATGCGTGGCCATGTTGCGTGACTGGGCGACCAGGTTCTTCTTGTTCGGATCCCCATGCGCGACCAGGGTACCGGCCGGACCGACGACCAGGGCAAAGCCCTGCTCGCCGATGCGGATCTGGTCGACCATGCGCCACATCTCTTCGAGGCTCATCTCCCCGATGAGCCAGCCCGACGGCGTGTTCAGCCGTTCCAGCCGCACGGCGAAGGTCATGGTCGGCAGGAGGTCGTCATCCACCTGAATCGGCGAGACGATGACGCCGTTCACACTGAGTGTGCCGTCCCTCGGGACCGTCACGCGCGGCGAACCGATGCGGCTGGTCGCCACCGTGGTCCCGCGCTCGTCGAAGAGCGTGATCTCACGAAACTCGCGGAACTGAAGGATGTAGTTCTTGACAATGCGATCCTGCTGCCAGGAGAGCAGGCCGGTCTCCTGGAGATCGCTGCCGAGCGCCTTCAGGATGTCGACATGGCTCGAGACGTAGCGCTCGAGCTCGTTGGCTGCTCTGGCGGCGACGTTCTGGTTGCCCATCGCCACCGAGGTGCGGGTGCTGCGCTCGAGCGACCACAATGAGACGAACCCATAGGCCAGCAGGGGCAGAATCGCCGCTGCGCCGAGGATCAGCGCCAGGCGCGTGGCGATGTGGCGGATGGCGATTCGCATGAGGACGGCTCGTCTCTCACTGGTCGTGCATGCCTGGCGCTTCAGTTATCGGCACTCGGCCGCCAGAGTCGCAGAGCGCTCCAGACGTCCCGCTCGGTGGTGGCCGCTGGCACTTCGAAGCGGGCGCTCACCGCTCGCGCCCGGTCGCCCCAGACCAGGAAGATGGCCGGCGGGTCGTCCATGATCGCCCGCTGGAAGGCCGTCACGCCCTCCCGGTATACCTCGTCCGAGGCGGCGTGGCGCACGGAATCGAGCGCCTGGTCGACGCGCTCGCTGCGATAGTGTCCGTAATTGAACGGGCCGGCGGAGTGCCAGAACAAGTACGGACGCACGAGATTCGGCCCCTGGACGAAGTCGCTCAGGATGGCGTCGAAATCACCCGACTGGAGCCGTTTCAACGTCTCCTGCGGCGGACGGATTTCGAGCTGCATGTCCACACCAATCGCTTGGAGCTGTCGCTGGATGGCCAGCGCCAGACGCTCCTGTGCGGGATCCGGCAGCAGGCAGCTGAACCGCACGGCCTCCCGTCCGGACGGCAGAGGAGTGGGCCGGTAGGTGAAACCCGGTGCGTCGAGCTGCCGAGCCCAGTGGGTCGGCCACACGGGTCCTTCCGCCGGCGCGCCGTTGCCGTTGAGAATGTCCTCGACCAACCGCCGGCGATCGATGGCGTCGTTCATCGCGCGACGCACCTGCGGGTCGCGAAAGACGGGGCGCGAGAGGTTGAACATGACGAGCTGCGCGTAGTGTCGCCGGTACGAGAACACCCTCACGCGTTGGGACGGTCTCAACGAGTCGAGGGCGTCGAGTCCCACCTCGTAGAGCGCATCCACCTCACCGCGCAGCAAATCGGCCCATGCCGCGCGCACCGAACCATACGGTTGAAAAACGATGCGTTCGATGGCTGGCGGTCCCAATCGGTACGAGGGGTTTGCCTCCAGCTCGACGCGGGCATCGGGCGCGCTCGCCAGACGATACGGACCCGTGCCGACGCCGACCTGACCGGGCTTCTCGACGGGAATGTCCAGGCCCTCGAGCAGGAAGGCCGAGGGCCGGTTCAGCGCGAACTCGATCTCCCGGGCGCTGGGCGAGGAGATGTCCCGGATGTCCGCATAGGCGGGGCCGAGTGCGTTCGGGAGCCCCCGTCGGAGGATGTCACGGACCGTCGCGCTCACGACGGGAGAGCCGTCGTGGAAGGCCGTCTCCGCGAGCGTGATGCGAACCGTCAGACGATCGTCGGATTGGGAGACACTACTGGCGAGCCAGGGCAACAGCCGGCCGTCGTGGTCGAAGTTGAAAAGACCTTCGAGTGTCTGGTTGCCGGCCAACTGGCGGGCGGCCTGCGGAGTGGCACCGGCCACTCCGACCCGAAGGACGGTCGGACGGCCCTGCCGGGCTGCCCCGCCGACGGAGTGGCAGCCGGCAGCCATGCACAGGGCGAGCGGACCGATCGCCCGCCAGCTGCCGCGCACGATGCAGGCGATCGCTCCCACCTCGCTCCGTCCCAGGCCGCCGAACGTGCGGCGCTGCTTACTTGGTGGTGCCCCAGGTAACGTCGTCGATGAGCGTCGGGCAGTAGCCGTTCGGCTTCGCGTTGGTGGTACCCTTTTTGACAACCTTGATCTTCATTGTAGGTCCTCTCAGTTGGCGCTGGCCACGTCGTGAGCCAGGGCGATCAGGGCCGATTCGAAGGAGCGCTTGTGACACGTCGGCCGTGTCATGTCACCAAGCTCCGTGTGCGAGGCGACGAGGCATCCACCCGCACAGACCGGGATGAAGGCACAGTCGCCGCAGTCACTCCACGGACTGAGGCGGTCGAACTTCTCTCGGGCCGTTTGACGCCACGGATCGACACGGTCGTCGATGTGGCCGGTGGACAGCCCTTTCTCCCCGGTGAAGCCGGGACACGCATACAGGGAGCCATCGGGGCCGATGGTGTGTGCGTGTTTCATGTGCACGTGACAGGGACCGCCGTGCACGCCGTCGGGTGTCGGGAAACCGTGGCGCTTGGTTTCCTCTCGCAGGAAGGACATCTGATCGTCCGCGAAATTGCAGGAGTCGCACGCTGAGGCCGGGCCATGGCCGGCGCCTGCCGAGGTCATGCAGGTGCCAGCCAGCGGCTTGAGCGGCATGCCGTCGGCGCCGACCGGGATGAGCGGCAGCACACCCTTGGGTGCCGCCGCGACGGCCGGATCGCGCACAATCGGTTTGAAATTGACCTTGACGAGCTTGTCGGCGAAGTCCTGCTGGCGCAGGAACTCCAGGAGCGCCGGATAGCTCGCGACCGACGACTCGTCGAAGTTGCCGCCGATGCCCACGCGCACCCGGCCGGCGATCTGACGCAGGTTCTCGACGATGCGGTCGAACGTCCCTTGCCCGCCACGCAGCGGACGCATCCGGTTGTGCGTGTCGCGATCGCCGTCGAGCGTGATCTTCACGCCGTGCAGGCCGAACGGCAACAGCCTGTCCACGATCTCAGGCACCAGCAGCAGGCCGTTGGTGATGATCGTGAAGCTGAAGGGGACCTCGCGTTCCCTCGCCGCACCGTGCATCCGCTCGGCGAGGTAGTAGAGAACCGGCAGATTCAGCAGCGGTTCGCCGCCGAAGAACATGAGCGCGAGCTTCTCGGGGCGCACGCGATCGAGCTCGCGCTCGATCCAATCGCCGACCGCGCACGCCGTCTCGAGCGACATCTTCTCGGCGAACTTGTTGTAGTCGCCATGATCGCCCTGGAAGCAGTAATCGCACGCAAAATTGCACTGCAGCGTCGTGAGCACCGTGACGTGCAGCTCGCTGGTGTCGGTCGTCGTCGCGCTGAAGAACTCGTCGATCGAACGACGCTCGGCAGCCCGGTCTGGCACCAGGAAGCCGTTCTCCTTGAGCACGTCGAAGGCACCCTGCTCGTCGGCGGAGAGCCCAAGCCGCATGTCGCCGGCCGCCTGCGCGTCGCCGAAGCGGTCGAGCAACGCCACGACGTCCTCCGAGACGACCAACTGCGCGTCGGTCAGGGTGTTCATCAGGAACACCTCACCGCGATCTGGAAGCGGCACTCGGAGGTTGAAGATTGAAGGCTCCATGGGCGACTCCGCCGCGTTGAATCGATTGGTGAGGCTTCGCCCGACAACGAAGACTCGTGCCCGGGAATGAGCAACGCGCGTTCCAAAACGCGCAGACACGCGCACGATCGCCAAGCCAGGTGAGTTCACAGCCCAAAAAGGCAGCGAACTCTGGCTCCCGGGCCGCGTGACCGACCGGGGCTGCGAGGACAGAGCTGCCGGTGCCGAGCTAATCGATTGCCCTGGCGGAACACGGGCGGCACCGATCACCCGAGGGCTAAAACGCTTGGAGTCTGAAGGTTACGGGATGAGACGGGTCATTGCCCTCTCGGGCAAGATCCTGGCCGAACACGGGCATCATCTAGGCGCCGCGGAGGCGCTTGGCGAGCTGACGCACGTCGAGCCGGTCCATCTTGTACTTCAACGTGCTGAGCGGGATGCCGAGGTACTCGGCGGTGCCTGCCACGCTCCACCCGCAGCGCTCGAGCGCCCGCAAGATGAAGTTCCGCTCGAAGGTGCTCGTGGCCTCTTCGAACAGATTCTCGCTCCGCTGGCCCTTGGGCTCGAGCTGCGCGAAATGGAACTCGAGCGGCAGGTCTTCTTCGGCGATGAAGTCCTTGTCGCTGACCGCCACGAGCCGTTCCACGAGGTTCTGGAGCTCGCGGATGTTCCCCGGCCACCAGTAGCGCTCGAGGAGCGTCATCGCGCGCTCGGTGACGCCTTGGACCCGCTTGCGGAATTTGGCGTTGTACTTCTTCAGAAAGAAGTCGATGAGCTGCGGGACGTCGTCGGCGCGCTCGCGCAGCGGCGGCATCCTGATGGGGATGACGTTGATCCGATAGAAAAGATCCTCGCGGAAGCGACCCTCCTTCACGGCTTTCTCGATGTCCACATTGGTCGCCGCAATCAGGCGGAACTCGGTCTTGATCGGTTTCGTGCCGCCGACCCGCTCGATCTCGCCTTCCTGAATCGCGCGCAGCAGCTTGGCCTGCAGATCCATGCGCAGGTCGCCGATTTCGTCCAGGAACAACGTGCCGCCCGACGCTAGCTCGAACTTGCCAAGCTGCTGACGATGCGCGCCGGTAAACGCGCCACGCTCGTGGCCGAAGAGTGTGCTTTCGGCCAACTCGCGCGGAATCGCCGCCAGGTTGACCGCGATGAACGGGGCGTCCGGATGGCCTCCTTCGCGATGAATCAGCCGTGCGAGCAGCTCCTTCCCCGTGCCGCTCTCCCCCAGGATCAGCACGGTCGCCGAGAGCTTGGCGATCTTGTGGACGAGATCGACGATCTCCCGCGTCGCGCGGCTGGGACCGACGATGAACTCCCGCTCCGATTGGTCGGCCACCTGAGCACTGAGCGTCAGGACCTGACGATTGAGATCTTGCCGCTCGCTCGCATTGCGCACGAGCGCGCGCAACTGATCGTAGTCGAAGTCTTTGGTGATGTAGTGGTAAGCGCCGTGCTTCATGGCCTGCACGGCGGTTTCGATCTCGTTGATGGCCGAGATCATCATGACTTCGACCAGGCTGTAATTCTCTTTGATGATCCGCAGCAGCTCGAAGCCGCTGATGCCCGGTAATCGGACGTCGAGCAGCACGAGATCGACGTCTTCCCGGTTGAGGACCGGTAAGGCCGCCTCGCCACTCCCCACCTTCAAGATGCGATAGTCACGCTTGAGAATGGCGCCGAGCGTATCCCTCATCGACTCGTCATCGTCGACGATGAGGACAGTCTTGGGCTTGAGGCTCATCTGGGGAGGCGGGCGTCATTGTCGCAGGGGGGTCGACAGTGTTGCAAGCTGTTCGTGTTGACACCGTTGCGAGTCACTCGTATAAGTACCCGACCTGCTGACCTCCCTTGACTCGTTCCTCGCGTCGGTTGCCTTGCCCGTCCTGGCCCTCCTCGCGGCTGGGGTGGCACTGCTGAGGTCTCGCCGTGCATCTCGACAGGCCGAACACCTGACCGAAGGGTATTGGCAGCTCCGATACGAGCACGGTCAGCTCGTGTCACGAGTCGCCCAGCTCGAGCGCAGCCAGGCCCCCGACGGCGCGGGAAGTCGTGAGGCGGAAGCGTCGGCATCCAACTCCAGTGTTTCGTTCGTCCCATTGTCCTCGCTCAAACGTTGAGCTTCATGGCCGTTTCCTCGCTGCACCGGTTCGGCGCGCCGGCCTCCCTCGTTACCGGCATCGCGTGCGGTCGGAGCTCTAGGGAAGGGGCGAGCCCGATGCGTTACTTTTCAAGGTAGAGCTTGTGGCAGATACCTACGATGTCATCGTGATTGGCGCTGGCACAGGTGGCTACGTGGCCGCGATTCGTGCGGCTCAGCTAGGTTTGCGTGTCGCCGTTGTCGAGAGGCAAAAGGGGCTAGGAGGCACCTGCCTGCTCTGGGGATGCATCCCAACCAAGGCGCTCCTCGAGCATGCCCACGCCTTGAAGATCATCCGCAACGCGAAGGAATGGGGCGTGACGCTCGGATCGAGCCCTGACGCCGTCGCGTCGATCGACATGACGCAGGTGCAGGCCCGAAAAGATCGCATCGTCACGGGCTTGTCCAAGGGCGTCGAGTTCCTGTTCAAGAAGAACAAGATCGACTGGATCAAGGGAACCGCCCGTCTGACCGGCCAGGGCGGAGTGGACGTCCATGAGGGTGACAAGCGGACGCTGAAAGCCACGCGGGAGATTATCGTGGCCACCGGATCGGCCCCGCGGAGCGCGCCGGGGATCGTCCTCGACCGCCGACGGATCATCACGAGCGACGAGGCGATCGCGATTCGCGACGTGCCCAAGACGATCGCCATCCTCGGCAGCGGCGCCGTCGGCGTGGAGTTCGCGTCCATTTTCCGGCGCTTCGGAAGCGAGGTCACCGTCTTCGAGCTGCTGCCCCGGCTCGTGCCGGCCGAAGACGAGCAGATCTCGGCCGAGCTCGAACGCTCGTTGCGCAAGCAAGGTGTGACCGCCCACACCAGCGCCCAGGTGACGAGCGCCGTCGCATCGGCCGACCGCGTGAACCTCAAGGCGACGCTCGCCGATGGACGGGCCACCGAGATGGAGGTCGAATACCTGCTCGTCGCGACGGGACGCGGTCCGGTCACGGAGGGCCTGGGCGCCGTCGAGCTCGGCGTCGCGCTCGAGAAGGGCTTCGTCAAGGTGGACGAGCTCTATCGGACCAGCATCGCCGGCGTGTCGGCGGTTGGGGATGTCATCGTGATGGGGCCGAATCCGCACCCGCAGCTGGCCCACGTGTCGTCGGCCGAGGGAATCGTTGCGGCGGAGCGCATCGCCGGGGTCGAGACGCGCCGGATCAACTACGATCACGTGCCCCGGTGCACGTATTGTGACCCGGAGATTGGAAGCGTGGGCTTGACCGAGCAGGAAGCCCAGCGCCGGGGGTACGAGGTCCGTGTCGGCACGTTCCCGATCGGGATCCTGGGACGGGCCAAGATCGCCGGCGAAGCCGAGGGGCTCGTGAAGATCGTCGCCGACAAGCGCTACGATGAAGTGCTGGGCGTTCACATCATCGGCCCGCGGGCGACCGAGCTCGTCGCCGAGGCGACTGTCGCGTTGCGGCTCGAGTCCACGGTCGAGGAGCTCATCCGCACGATTCATGCGCATCCGACGATCGCCGAGGCCATCGGAGAAGCGGCCCACGCGGCGCACGGTGGGGCGATTCATGCCTGACGGGAGGGTTGCAGGGCGCACGGGCTCAGCAGCGAAGCCGAGGCCTCAGAGGGCTCGTCGCGACCAGCCTGTCGGCGTTGCCGCGAAAGCGAGCGTCCGGCTGATGGCGACCGAGGTCTTGATGCCCCAGATGGGCGAATCGATCGCTGAAGGCACGATCGTCCGTTGGATCAAGAAGGTCGGCGAAACGGTCGAGCGCGACGAGCCGCTCTTCGAGATTTCGACCGACAAAGTCGACGCGGAGATCCCGGCGCCGGCTGCTGGCGTGATCTCGGAGATCCGCGCGGCCGAAGGACAAACGGTCCCGGTCAACACGGTGGTCGCGATCATCAGCGGCGAGCGACCCGTCGACGCACCAGAGCCCTTGCCTGCGGCGCCACGCGCACCGATCTCCTCCCCCGCGCCGCCGGCGGTACCGCCACGGGCCGAGAGCGAGCCCGTCAGCCAGGACCGCGGGCGCGAGCCCTCCTCCCCGCCGGTCAGCGCACTCCGGCAGCGCTCCTCACCCCTCGTGCGCAAGATCGCCAAGGAGCACAACGTCGATGTCTCGACGTTGGCCGGTACAGGTGTCGGTGGGCGGGTCACCAAGCACGACCTGTTGGCACACCTGGCGGAATCGCCCGCCGGTCAAGCGCGGGCGAGGACGGCGCTCGCCGCTGGTCCCCTGCCGGGCGACGTCGTCCCGATGTCGGTCATGCGCCGCAAGATCGCCGAGCACATGATCGCCAGCCGCCGTACATCGGCGCATGTCCATTCGGTTTTCGAGGTGAACTTCGGGCGTGTCGCGAAGATCAGGGAGACGAGGAAAGCCGACTTCGAGCGCGCCGGCGTGAAGATCACGTATCTCTCGTTCATTCTCAAGGCGGCCGTCGATGCGTTGCGCGCGGTGCCGATCGTCAACGCGTCGGTCGACGGTGACTCCATCGTCTATCACCAGGACGTGAACGTCGGCATCGCGGTGGCGCTCGACTGGGGCCTCATCGTTCCGGTCGTCAAGCATGCCGATGAGCTCGACCTTCTCGGGCTGAGTCGCGCGATCGCGGATCTAGCCACCCGGGCGCGCGCCAAGCAACTCAAGCCGGAAGATGTCACCGGCGGCACTTTCACCATCACGAATCCGGGACTCTCCGGCGCGTCGTTCGGGCTCCCGATCATCAACCAACCGCAGCTTGCGATTCTCGGCGTCGGGAGCATCGAGAAGCGGGTCATCGTCGTAGACGACGCAATTGCGATTCGACCCGTCGGGTACCTGACCCTCGGGTTCGATCACCGAATCATCGATGGCGCCGTGGCCGACCAGTTCCTTTCAACCGTGAAAAGAAGGCTCGAGAACTGGAATCCGGACTCCCTTTAGCGCGCATTCGAGTTCGCGCCGCGTCGTGCTGAGGCGTGAGTGACGGGTTCTGAAGAAGAGTCGCCCAGAGAGTCTCGAACCTCATGACTCGAAGCGCAAGACTGCTGTAGTGGCAGCAGGCGTGCGATGAGTGCCCGTCTGCTCGAGGCTCGGCGACTCGGCCTGGTGGCGTACGGCGAGGCCTTGGCCCGGCAACAGGCCCTCGTGCGCGCGCGGCAGGCCGACGCCGTGGCCGATCAGCTCCTGTTGCTCGAGCATCCTCCAGTCGTGACGCTTGGCGTCCGCGGCGACGGCGGACGCCGTCACCTGCTGACTGGTGACGAGCAACTGGCTGCCATGGGCATCGAGCTGCATCAAACCGGACGAGGCGGCGACGTGACCTACCACGGTCCGGGGCAGCTTGTCGGGTACCCCATCCTGGATCTCAAGCCCGATCGCTGCGACGTGCACCGATACGTCCGCGACCTCGAGGAGACGCTCATCCGGACGGTGGCGGATTGGGGGATCGCAGCTCGACGCGTGCCCGGGCTGACAGGCGTCTGGGTCGGCAACGAAAAACTGGCGGCCATCGGCGTGCGAATCTCCCGCTGGGTCACCAGTCATGGGTTTGCGCTCAACGTGTCAACCGATCTGCACCACTTCGACCTGATCGTCCCCTGCGGCATCGCCGATCGCGGCGTCACATCCCTCGAACGTCTCGGCCTACGGGTCGAGCCGAAGCTGGTCGAGGACCGCGTCGCCCAACGCTTCAGCGAGGTGTTCGACCGCGAGCTCGTGTGGCGGATCGATGAGTAAGGCCGCTCAAGGCCAGAAGCCCAACAGTATCAAGTACTTGGAGCCGTCCTTGCAGCTTCACGAAGCGGACCGGACCGATGGGGGAGGAATATTCGGTCCGAACCTGGTGTTATTTGAATGCAGAAGCCATGGAGCAGAGAATGGATGAGGCACGACGAGACGAGGTATTGCTGACGCGCTTGAGGGCCGGAGAGCCAGGCGCGCTCGCCGAGGTCGCGAGCCGCTTTGGACCGCGGATCCACCAATTGGCGTTCCGTTACCTCAAGAATCACGAAGACTCGGAAGAGGTGACTCAGGACGTGCTCTACAAGGTGCACCGCAAGGTGGGCTCGTTTCGGGGCGACGCCGCCCTGTCGTCCTGGATTTACCGGATCACCTTCAACACCGCGATGTCCAAGCTTCGATCGGCCAGCGTGCGGCGATCGATGTTGGAGCGCCTCGACACAAGCGCCGGGGAAGCCGAGGATCGATCGCGGCATGTGAACGAGCTCCCCGACTGGTCCGAGATGGCCGATGAGCGAGCGCTACGCGCCGAGCTCCGACGCCGAGTGCTGCGCGCCGTGCTCGCGCTCCCGGCGATCTACCGCGCGCCGGTCGTCCTGCGCGACCTTCAGGGCTTGTCCACGGAGGAAGCCAGCGAGATGCTCAAGGTGAAGGACCAGACGCTCAAGTCGCGTCTGCATCGCGGCCGCCTCATCTTGCGCAAGCAGCTCGCCGACTTCGCCGGCGGCCTGAGCCTCCATCACGCGTACGGGACGTAGCCAATCGGGGCTCTGCCTCGAACCCCGGCTCGGTCGCTCCCCCGGGGGCTTACGCCCGCGCCGCTCTCTCCCGCGGCCGCGGGTCTCTGGTCTAAGGAACTTCTCATCGAGGCTCTGCCGCGAAACTGGCCTTAACGAAAGGCTTTCGACGCAGGCACTCGCCCTCACAGCAGCATGGCGGTCTCGAGCGCGGTTCGCTCTCGAGCGGAGAGCGTGAGCGGCTCCACGACCAGACCGCCTGGCTCCAGTCGAATTGGACGTGCGACGGTGCGCTCTCGGCGTCCTTCCCGCTCGTCGGGTGCGACGAACGCGGTGATTGTGGCTCTCGACCGGCCGAGAAGCACCACGACGGCTTTGGCCGCCGCCGCGGCCAGCGCCCGGGGCCCGGGTGGCCACAGGCGATCAGCGAGCGCCGTGACACGTCGCCGGGTCGCCTCGTTGAGCGCGTTCACGGCCTTATAGCCGCCGATCGCTCCTTGATCCCATAAGATGACGGTGTGGAGGGGCGGGCGCCCCAGCACTGCGAGCGTGACATCTGCCGGCGAACAACTGGCGTCGAGCGCGACGAGCGCCCGCACCCCCGCCGCCAAGGCCTCTGGCGCCGACCCGAGGAGGGAGATACGCGGGATGTCGAGCTCGCGCACGCCTCGCTCGACGAGATCCGCGTGCCGAGCACCGGCGCAGACGATCACGCGCCCGGCAAGTGATGGTTTGGGTGTCCCGTTCGCCCGATGCGCGACCAGATACGCGAGCCGCTCGAGCAACGCCATGCCCTGATCGGTCTGCCATTCACGACCATCGAACTGATCGGCCAGCACGATGACGTGGGCGTCCGAAGCGACGGCCAGATCCTGAGATCCGATGACACGGGTGGAGAAGCCCTCGATGGGCGCGGCCTGCTGGATGTCTAGAGCCTTGCCGGCCGCGACCTGTCCGTGCTCGTCGATCAACCTGATCCGCGTGACCGCGTCGCGACGAGCCAGTTCGAACGCCAGCTCGCCGCCGAGCGGACCGGCGCCGATGATGGCCACCGATGACACGGCGCCATTGTAGTGTGGCCGCGGATGCGGCGGATGTCCCGCGCCGCACGCGAGGCGGGATGTGGCGAGAGTTTCGGGCATGGCGTTCGATCGACATCGCGCGCCGGGGCCACGATGGAGCCGCGCGGGGAGTAGGGTCCCCGCGAGCGACTGGGCCGGTATTCGAGGCGGAGGCCCGCCTATTTGTAGGACAATCTCTGGGTGCGTCGAAGGCTGGAGGGAAAAGTCGCGCTCGTGACCGGTGGGTCGCGTGGAATCGGTTTCGCGGTCGCTTCTGCTCTCGTGTCGGAGGGCGTCAAGGTCGGCATCGTCGGTCGGGACGCGGCCCAGTTGGCAGCCGCGCAGTCGAAGCTCACCGGCGAGGACGCGGTCGCCGTGGCGATTTGTCCGGCAGATGTCGGTCACTTCGACGCCGTGGACCACGCCGTGGCGACAGTGGTCGAGCAGTTCGGCGGGATTGACGTGCTCGTCAATAATGCCGGTGTGGGCATCTTCACGCCCGTGGCCGACATGTCGTCCGCGCAGTGGTCGGCCGTCATCGACACGAACCTGACGGGCGTCTTCAACTGCTGTCGTGCGGTCATTCCACACCTCCGGGCACGCGGGGGCGGCGACATCGTGAACGTGAGCAGTCTGGCTGGAAAGAACGCTTTCGTCGGCGGGGGGGCCTACTGCGCCTCGAAAGCCGCGCTCAATGCCTTCAGCGAGGTCCTGATGCAGGAGCTGCGCTATGACGGCATCCGTGTGACCTACGTCATGCCAGGATCGGTGGCCACTTCGTTCAGCGGAGACGAGACGAAGGGCGCCGCCTGGAAGTCGAGCGCAGACGAGGTGGCGCTCGCCGTACTGAGCGTGCTGCACATGCCACCGCGCAGCACCGTGAGCCGTCTCGAGCTGCGACCGTCCAAACCGGCGCGATCCTGAGGCACGAGCGGAGAACATCGAGCGCCCACATGTCAGCACTGGATAAGCATCGTGATGCGCTCGAGGTTCACGAGACCATGATGGGACCGGCCCGCGGGCGCCTGGCCGTTGCCCTCGACTTGTTGACCGACTCGATGGCGCTTGTCGGCCAGCACGGTGTCTACTGCCGCAGCGAGCGATTCCCCGGGTCGCCGAAGATGGATATCGCGCTGGTCCTGGAGCAGCTCGCCGACGCCAAGCAGCTGCTCCAGAGCGCCATGGGCGAGCTCACGCCTCGCTGAAACCGTTGCCCGCCAGGAGTGCCGGCAGCTGCTCGGCGAATGCGGAGCGTGCCACGACCCGGGCGACACCCGCGGCTCGAGCCGCCTCGATGACATCGGTTCGCACGTGCGAGACGAAGCCCAACGTCGGCACGGATCGGAGCGCCGGACGTGCGCGCATTGCGACCACGAGCGCCAGCGCATCGATCCGGGGATTGTCGAGGTCGAGCACCACGAGCGAGGGTTGGTCGCGATCCAGGAAGGCGAGCGCCGCTTCGAGCGAGCGCGCGAACGACACGGAGCGTCCCAGCGCCGCAGCCGCCGCGCGGATCTTCGACGTGAACATGAGATCATCGAGGACGGCAAGAATGGCCGGTGGAGTGCTCATGGCAGTCGAGATGGGGGAATCGAAGGAACTGGGCATTGAGGTGCAAGCCGTGGGCCCGTTCATGAAGAACGGCTTCGTGGTGTGGTGCGCACGCACGCGTGAGGCCACGCTCATCGATCCGGGCGACGAGGTGGAGGGGCTGCTCGCCTTCGCCGAACGGCGCGCGCTTCACATCCGGTCGATTTTGCTGACGCATGCGCACGTGGATCACATCACCGGCGTGGCCACGGCCAAACGGGTACTCCAGGCGCCCGTCCACCTGCACCGCGACGATCTGTTCCTGTACGACAGGGCCGTGTCGCAAGGCGCGATGTTCGGATTGCGCGTCGAGGCCCAGCCGCCCATCGACGTGTTCTACGACCCGGGAAACGTGATCGCCGTCGGTGACTTCGACATTCGCCCCCTTCACACGCCCGGCCATTGCCCGGGTGGTGTGTGCCTGCAGGTCCGGCCGCGTGAACGGGCGGATGCGCCCGACCTCGACCATCTGTTCGTCGGTGACACACTGTTTGCCGGCTCGATCGGTCGGACCGATCTGCCGGGAGGCGATTACGACACGCTCATCCACTCGATTCGATCCGTATTGTTCGCGTTTCCGGACACGGCGCGTGTCTATCCGGGCCACGGTCCAACCACCACGATTGGACACGAACGCCGGACGAATCCGTTTCTCGTGTGAGCTCACGCCTCGGTCTGGCGCACGCGTTCCACTCTGAGCCCGACCCGCCCGATCTGAAGGACATCGCCGCTGCGGAGCCTGGCACGCTCGACCCGTTCACCGTTGACGAACGTCCCGTTCGTGCTGGCAAGATCGATCACCTCGACGACGTCGTCGGCGAGCTCCAAGCGGCAGTGAAGACGAGATACGAGCGCGGCATTCACGATGAAATCGGCGCTCCTTGCCCGGCCTACGGTCTTGATGGCGCCGGGGGCCGCCCTGAACGTCCAGGGTTGAGTCTCGGCGTCGGCGCCGCGCAGAATCCACATACGCTCTCGAGATTGTCTCACGGCCCTGGCCCGGCTCCTCGCAGGCTGGCGATTCTTGGTTGAGGGCCGCCTGGGTGCCTGTCAACCGGGCCGGTGAACCGACGTGGGCCCGTTCTCGTAATGTGAGGCATGAGGCGCGACACGCGTCAATACCGGCGACCGCTGGTCCTGATTTTCGGGGGCCTCGTTTTCGCCGGGGCCGGGATGATTGGCTATGGCGTGCTCGGCACGGTCTCGGCCGATGGCGACCCGTCCAAGATCGTAACCGCCGAGGTCGGGCCGATGGTCCGGTCGGTCGTCGCGACCGGCAAGGTCGAGCCGATCACCAAGGTCGAAATCAAGTCGAAGGCCAACGGCATCATCAAAGTCCTTCCTGTCGACATCGACCGCATCGTTCAAGTGGGCGACGTGCTGGTGGAGCTCGACAAGGACCAGCTCGTGGCGCTCCGGCGTGGTGCCGAGGCCAACCTGCTCGCCGCGCGTGCCGCGCTCGAAGGCGCTGACGCACAGCTCAAGAAGAACGTCGTCGAAGCAGAGGCACCCGATGTCGAGTTCGCTCGTCGAGCGCTCGATCGGGCGCGCTCGCTCTTCGCGCAGCAGCTCATCGCACAGTCGGCGCTCGACGAGGCCCAGAGCGTGCTGGACGTCGCCGAGAACAAACGCCGTGCGGCCCAGTCACAGCTCGCGGTCAGTCGTGCCCGTGTGAGCGAGGCCCAGGCCCAGGTGGCCCAGGCCGAGGCGGCCGCCGATCGAGCGGCCGACGATCTGGCGAACGCCACCATTCGAGCGCCCATTCGCGGCACCGTACTCACCAGAGACATCGAGGTGGGTAGTCCCGTCTCGTCCATTCTCAACCTTGGCGCCAACGCCACGCTCGTGATGACGCTCGGCGACATTTCCGAGGTCTTCGTCCGCGGCAAGGTGGACGAGGCCGACATCGGGCACGTCCGCTTGGGTCAGTCTGCGCGGATTCGCGTCGAAACCTTCAAGGATCAAATCTTCGCCGGGCGCGTCACGAAGATCTCGCCAATGGGCGCCGAGCGTGACAACGTGACCAGTTTCGAAGTCCGGATCTCGATCGACAACGCGGCGAACATCCTCAAGGCCAACATGACGGCGAACGCCGAGATCGTGCTCGAGGAGCTTCCGAGCGCGCTGCTTGTCCCGGAAGCCGCGGTGAGCTACGACGCAAACCGTCAGCCGACCGTCGAGCTCGTCGCGCCCGAGATCCGGACAGGTCGACAGAAAGTTCCGGTCAAGCTCGGCGTCGGGAACGGGACGAAGATCCAGGTGCTCGAGGGACTCAAGCCTGGTGATCGTCTCGTGCTGCCGACCTGACGGTCGGTTGGAAGCGCGCATGCGAGAAGCCGCCGCTCAGGCGCTGGCCAATCTGCGCGCCAACAAGCTGCGCAGCGCGCTCACGATGTTCGGTGTGCTGTGGGGCATGATGGCGATTGTCATCCTCTCCGCCACGGGCGAAGGCTTCCGGCGTGGCAACGAAAAAGTCCTCCTCGAGCTCGGCAAGAACATCGCCATCGTCTGGGGAGGGCGGACGAGTCGACAGGCCGGCGGCCAGCGCGCTGGGCGCAAGGTCGAGCTGACGCTGGCCGATGCGCGCGCCTTGGCCGCGGAGTCTGGCATGGCGGCCGTGGTCACCCCCGAGCTGATTCGGCCCAGCACTTCGGTCAAGAGCGCGTACAACGCCGCGCTGGTCCGCGTGGTCGGCGTCGAGCCGCCCTATCACGACATTCGGACCCTGGAGCTCGAGTCCGGCCGGCCGCTCTCATGGTCCGACGAAGCCCAGGCCGCGCGCGTCGCCGTCGTGGGCTGGGACATCGCCAAGCAACTCGTCGCCGCTCGCCCCATCGTGGGGGAGTCGCTTCTCCTCGGCGGGCACCGCTACCTGGTCGTTGGCCGAATCCGCAAGAAGGATCAGGACAGCAGCTATGACGGTCCCGACAATACGAGGATCTTCGTCCCATTCGCGGCCATGCTGCGCGACATGCCCAGACGAGACACGGCGGATCCGACGGCCCTTTCGAACATCATCGTCTCGCCCCACCAGGTCTTCGTCGAACGGCTATCCGAGGTGATCGATCGGCGAACCGGCCGAATCGAGGATATCGATTGGCCGCTCGTGCGCAACCTCAGGACCATCCTCGCGCGGCGACATCGATTCGACGCCGAGGATATCGAGGCCATCTCGGTCTGGGACACGTCGCTCGAGTCGCTGTTGTTCGGGCGGATGATCGACCGCATGCGCGGCTTCTTCACGATGGTCGGCGTGGTCACCCTGGCGCTTGGCGGGATTGGCGTGATGAACATCATGTTGATTGCCGTCAAGGAGCGCACTCGGGAGATCGGCCTACGAAAAGCGCTCGGGGCGACCAGCGCGACGATTCAACGACAGTTCTTCCTCGAAGGCTTCGCGCTGACGGTGGTCAGCGGTGGTCTGGGCCTGGGCCTCGCGTTGGCGCTCTGCCACCTCGTCAACCTGGCGCCGATGCCCGCCCGGTTCGCCGGCATGATCGTGTCCGCTGGCACGGTCGCGACGGCCTTTGTCGTGCTCGTCATCGTCGGGGTCGTCTCGTCGACGTATCCAGCCAGACGCGCCGCGAGGCTGCCGCCGGTGGACGCACTGCGGTTCGAGATGTGAGGCGGCCTGATGCGTGGGCAACTGCTGCGAGACGTGCTGCGCGAAGCTGGTCATAGCCTGGTGCAGCACCGGCTGCGCGTTGGTCTGTCGATGCTCGGTATTTCGTGGGGCATTGTCTCGGTCGTCGTCCTGCTGGCCTACGGCGAAGGGCTCCGCCGGGCGCTCGACGCGGGCTTTCGTGGGGCCTTCTCGAAGGCGACCGCGGTCACCTTCGCGGGTCAGACGAGCTTACAGGTCGGGGGCCAGCGGGCCGGGAGGCGGGTACGAGTGCGGCCTTCAGACGTCGGGGACGTCGGTCGCCTCCCACTCGTCCGCCACGCGAGCCCCGAGTACATGGAAGAAGTGCCGATCGGCTACGCCAATCAGCAAGCGGTCCAGATGGTGCGAGGTGTGGCCGAGAGCTACGGATCGATGCGTCATGAAATCCCCCGTGCCGGGCGATTCCTGATCGACGAAGACATCCGGCTTCGACGACGGGTCGCATTTCTCGGTTCCGAGGTTGCGCGCAAGATCTTCGGGTCGCGCCCGGGCGTGGGCGAGACGATTCGTGTAAAGGGCGTGCCGTACGAAGTCATTGGCGTCGGCACCGAGAAGGTCCAGATGGCGAACTACAACCGTCCGGACAAGCACTGCGTGTTCGTGCCGTGGACCACGATGAGCACGTTCACGGACACGACCTACGTGGACGACTTCGTCTGGCAGGCCGCGTCCGCGGAGGCCGCTCCACGCGCCGAGCGGCAGGTGCGCGAGCTCTTGGCCGCGCGCTACCGGTTCGATCCGGCCGACGAGCGCGCCCTCGACATGTTCGGCTCCGCCCAGCTCGACCAGATTGCCGGCGGCATCGTCACCGGCTTGAAAATCGTGCTCGCGTTCATCGGCGTGCTCACGCTCGCCATCGGCGGCGTCGGCGTGATGAACATCATGTTCGTCACCGTACAGGAGCGGACGCGGGAGATCGGTGTCCGCAAGGCCCTGGGAGCACGACGTCGGGACATCGTCTGTCAGTTCCTGCTCGAGGCCATGGTCATCACCATGGCTGGCGGCGCCGTGGGGATCGTCTGCTCGTTCGGGTTGGTCTGGCTGCTCAGTCCGTGGCCGTTCCTCGCCGAGCTGCTGGATGACACCAGCCGGTCGACCGACATCCACCTGCGCCTCACGCTGGGGCTCCTCGTGATGACCGCCGGCGCGTTGACGGCCGTGGGATTCATCAGCGCGCTGCTGCCCGCGATCAAGGCCTCCAAGCTCGATCCGATCGAGGCGCTTCGATACGAGTAGGCCCCCCGGCCCGGATCAGCGAAGCTTCGGCTGGCGCTGCGGATCGGAGCATCGCCCGCCCTACCGGCCGGCAGCCATCGCCTTGAATCGCTCGCGAAGCGAGGTCATCGCTTCCTTCGCGCCCGGTCGCTTCAAGACCACGCGCTCGAGGTGTGCCAGATAGCTGGGATTGCCCGTCTTCGCGCGGTGCTCCCCGATGAACGGCTCGAGCTTGGCAAAGACGACGAGGTGCTCGCCGTTGGCGTCGTTGAACATCTGCTCATCGATGGCGCCATTGCCGACAAGCGAAGCCGCCATGTCCCAAAAGCTCGTCACCATGCGGAAATGGGCGCTGTGCTCGCCTGCCAGCGCCTGCATGACATCGTCGACCGAGGAGGGGTGGAACTTCCGGATGAACCATTCGCGTGCCTCGCGCATCTTCGCCTCGCGACGCAGGTCATAGAGCTTGAGGAGCAGATCACCGCTTTCGTAAGCAGAGCTCACAGGCCAATCCTCCCAGAGACGGTTTCGACTGGTGATCCCCTATCGCGACTTCAGGCACGACGAGGGCAGCGGATGCTAGCACAAAGCGCTCAGAGCGCACATCCCAGCGGCCGGTGGGGCGCCGTGAGTTCAGGTCCCGCGCAGCCCGGTACTTGCGGGCGCGGGTTCGCCCAAGTACGCTGACCCAGATGGACCGTCAGCCAGTCGGGGTCATTCAGGCCTCGCCTGCGACGCGTTGCCGGGGTCCGAAATGTCGGTTCCGTGACGACGTGATCGTGGCACGTTTCTGCTCAGCCGTCTTGCTCGTCCTGTTGGCGCTGGCGGTCTGGTCAACGCCACTCGCCACCGAGCGGCCCCTTCCCGACCAACAAGCCTTCCTCCAGGAGGTGCGCCGCCGATTGCAGCCCGACGACCGTCGGCAGAGCGCGTACATGTTCGTTGTCACCGAGCGGCGCGTGAAGGTCGACAGCCGGGGACGAGCGGTCAGCGAGTCGACCACGAAGAGCGAAAGCTATCCCGGATTCGCACCAGGCGAGGAACGATGGCGTCGTGTCATCGAGGAGAACGGCGGGCCGGTCACCGAGACGACACTGCGAAAAAAGGACGCCGAACGGCGGAGAGAGGCCGAGGACTACGCACGCAGGCTCCAAGATCGAAAAGAACGCGCGAAGCTGGACCGCGAACGAGATCGCGACCGCCGAGAGGCGGCGGAGGCCGTCGACGATATCTTCCGGGTGTACGACGTAGCCATGCTCGGCCGGGAGGCGATCGACGGGCACGACACGATTGTGTTTTCGATGGCGCCGCGACCACGAGCCGTGGCGAGGACGCGAGAAGGGCGTTGGCTGCGCGCATTCAAGGGGCGCGCGTGGGTCAGCGAAACCGAGCACGAGCTCGTCAAGCTCGAGGTCGAAGCCGTCGACACGATCTCGATGGGCCTGGGCATGCTCGCCCGGATGCACAAAGGGACAACGGCGGCGTTCCTGCGTCGCAAGATCAACGGCGAAGCGTGGTTACCTGCGCGGGCCGATTACCAATTCAGTGCGCGGGTCCTGATGCTGAAGTCGATGCGCGAGCGGGGCACCGTGGAGTTCTCCGACTACCGCAAGTTCGACGTAGAGACCGTCACGACGGTAAAATCTCCGGACGCGAACTGAGTCCACTAAGGCCTCGGGGTCGATGCCGAGGGGGAGCGCTCTGGGCCGCCGAGCGTTTTCTGCAGCCAGTCGACAATCGCGCTCGTCACGTCGCGGCTGACCGTCGCCTGTCCGAGTGACGAGTACTCGGCGACCTCCCCAGTCGTGGCAGGCACGAGCAGGTGATTCACTCCA
>Ga0194132_10000667_pt1 | contig 70238 bp, 70 predicted proteins | sample TA2KigOf80mmetaG_FD_148612 | JGI IMG/M metagenome (GOLD analysis project Ga0194132, IMG submission 148612) | Freshwater microbial communities from Lake Tanganyika, Tanzania - TA2015054 Kigoma Offshore 80m | ecosystem: Environmental > Aquatic > Freshwater > Lake | place: Tanzania: Lake...
CGGACGGCAATCCGCCGCCGTCCGCGGTCCGCGAACCTCCGCCACCGCGCACCGCGCGCGCCGCCCCGGCGTCGTCGGGCGGCGGCGGGCGCTACCTGGTGCAGGTGTCCTCGCAGCGCAGCGAGGCGGATGCCCAGGCGGCGTACCGCAACATCCAGTCGCGGTACCGGAACGTGCTGGGCGGCCACGGTCACGTGGTGCGGCGCGCCGACCTCGGCAGCAAGGGCGTATACTACCGCGCCATGGTCGGGCCGTTCGGCACCCGCGACGAAGCCGTGCAGGTCTGCTCCAGCCTGAAGTCGGCGGGCGGGGACTGTATCGTCCACTAATCCCCACGGTTTCTTGACCCTCGGCGGCGATGCAAGTTAAGCCGCGCCGATGGCGGCGCGCGCGCTTATCGCTGGGCTTTCCGGGCACAGGCTTACGAACGACGAGCGCGCGTTCCTGCGCGAGGCCCGGCCTTGGGGCTTGATACTGTTCAAGCGAAACGTTGAGAGCAAGGACCAAGTCTCTGGACTTGTTGGCGAAGCCTTACATGAGATGGGTTGGCAGGCCCCAGTCCTGGTCGACCAGGAGGGCGGCCGGGTGCAGCGGCTCGGCCCGCCGCATTGGCCGGTCTATCCGCCGGGCGCGGCCTATGGGCGGCTCTACGAACGTGACCGTGGGTCAGGTCTTGCGGCGGCACGGCTCGGCGCGCGGCTGATTGCCTCCGACCTCAAGCCGCTCGGCATCGACGTCGACTGCCTGCCGCTTGCCGACGTTCCGGTTCCGGGCTCCGACAACGTGATCGGCGACCGCGCCTATGGCGACGCGCCGGACCAGGTCGCCGCCATCGCCGGCGCCGTTGCCGAAGGCCTGCTCGCGGGCGGCGTGCTGCCGGTGCTCAAGCACATCCCCGGCCACGGCCGCGCCACCGCCGACAGCCACCTGAAACTGCCGACGGTCGACACCGCCCGGGGCACCCTGGAAGCGACCGATTTCGCCGCATTCCGTCCCCTGAAAAAATTGCCCTTGGGAATGACCGCCCATGTGGTTTTCAGCGCGATCGATCCTGTGTTACCGGCAACGACTTCGGCCACAATGATCGGCGAAGTGATTCGCGGCTTCATCGGTTTCGACGGTGCGTTGATGAGCGACGATGTGTCCATGGGAGCGCTGTCCGGCTCGATCGCCGAGCGCACCCGCGCGTCGCTTTCGGCCGGTTGCGATCTGGTGCTCCACTGCAACGGCGATCTCGCCGAGATGCGGGCGGTGGCGGAGAACGCGCCGGAACTCAAGGGCGAGGCGCTGCGGCGCACGGATGCGGCGCTCGCCGCCCGGATCGCGCCCGCGCCCTTCGACGTTTCGGCTGCGCGGCGGGAATTCGCGGCCATGATGGAAATGCAGGCAGGCACATGATCGACGGCCAGCCGTTCGAGATGGATATCGCCGAGCGCGGCACCGACGAGCCGGCGCTGGTGGTCGACGTCGAGGGCTTCGAAGGCCCGCTCGACCTGCTGCTCACGCTCGCGCGCCATCAGAAGGTCGATCTGGCGAAAATCTCCGTGCTGGCGCTGGCCGAACAGTACCTCGCCTTCATCGAGGCCGCGCGCAAGCTGCGGCTGGAGCTCGCCGCCGACTATCTCGTGATGGCGGCCTGGCTCGCCTATCTCAAATCGCGCCTGCTCTTGCCCGAACAGCAGGGCCCCGAAGGCCCGAGCGCCGAGGACATGGCGAACGCGCTGGCCTGGCGGCTGAAGCGCCTGGAGGCGTTCCGCGAGGCGGCGGGCCAGCTCATGGGCCGCCCGCAGCTCAACCGCGACATGTTCGGCCGCGGCGATCCGGAGCCGGTGGCCGACATCAAGCACCCGCAATGGACCGCGACGCTCTACGATCTGCTGTCGGCCTATTCGTCGCAGCGCCAGAAGTCGGCGCTCGGCCACGTGCGGCTGCCGGAGCGCAATGTCTGGTCGCTCTCCGAGGCGCGCGAGGCGCTGGAGCGCCTGATCGGGCAGGCCGGCGACTGGAGCCGGCTCGACGAATACCTGATCTCGTATCTGGTGCAGCCGGCGATGCGGGCGACGGTGTTTGCGTCGAGTCTTGCGGCGACGCTGGAACTGGTGCGCGAAGGCGTCATCGAGGTGCATCAGCAGTCGGCATTCGCGCCGATCTATCTGCGCAAGCGCGAGACGGTGGTCGCGGTGACGGCGGGCGCCGGCGAGGCTCCGCCGCGCGCCACCGACTGACGCGGCGGTAAACGTATCCTAGGGAGAGTTGGAGGCATGGCGGCCTTGGCGGAGCGACGGATCATTCCCCACGAAGAGCTGAAGGCGCGAGCCGAGCAGCAGCAGGAGCCGCAACAGCCCGAAGCCGTGGCGCGGCCGGAGCATCTGCGGCTGCTCGAAGCCCTGCTGTTCGCGGCCTCGGCCCCGCTCGACGAAAAGACCCTCGCCGCGCGGCTTCCCGAGGATGTCGACGTCAAGGAAAGCCTGCGCGCGCTGCAGGCCGAATACGCCCCGCGCGGCGTCAACCTCATGCGCATCGGCAGCAAGTGGACGTTCCGCACCGCGACCGACCTGTCGTGGCTGCTCACCAAGGAAGCGGTGGTGCCGAAGAAGCTGTCGCGCGCCGCGATCGAGACGCTGGCCGTGATCGCCTACCACCAGCCGGTGACGCGCGCCGAGGTCGAGGAAATCCGCGGCGTGGTCATGTCCAAGGGCACGTTCGACGTGCTGATGGAGACCGGCTGGATCAGGCCGCGCGGCCGCCGCAAGGCGCCGGGCCGGCCGATCACCTACGGCACCACGGAGGACTTCCTGTCGCACTTCGGGCTCGAGGCGCTGGGCCACCTGCCGGGCCTGGAGGAGCTGAAGGGTTCCGGCCTGCTCGACAACCGCCTGCCGCCGGGCTTTGCGGTGCCGATGCCGTCCGACGATCCGGGCCTGCGCGACGACGAGGACCCGCTGGAGCCGGGCGACCTCGATCTCGGCCTCGCGCCCCCGCCGGAGCGCGTGGAGGAGTAGAAGCGGGTCATTCCGGGGCGCGAGCGCAGCTCGCGAGCCCGGAATCCAGGGCTGCAATCTCGGAGCTGGCTGCCCAGGATTCCGGATCGCCGCTTCGCGGCGTCCGGAATGACCGTGTTGACCGCCACGCCGAATGCCCAATTCTTCAAAGTTCCCAGAGATTTGTTACGGTTAATCATGCCTGCTGCCGGGGCCGTTTCCGCGTCCGGTCGTTCTTGTTTTTGCCGTTCTGGACGCCTAGGTTGACCCCAAGACCGAGGGGGGCGGCATTCCGCCGGTCGGCGCGGAGGGTTTTTCGATGGGTTCGATGAGCGTTTGGCACTGGATCGTGGTGATCGCCGTGGTCCTGTTGCTGTTCGGCCGCGGCAAGATTTCCGAGCTGATGGGCGATGTCGCCCAGGGCATCAAGTCGTTCAAGAAGGGCATGGCCGAGGACGAGCCGGCCAAGACCGAGACGCCGCCGGCCGAGCCCAGCAAGACCATCGACCACCAGGCCGGCACGCCGACCGCGCAGTCGACGCCGGCGGGCCAGCCCGCGTCCGGCGCGCAGCAGCGGTCGTGACCTGAATTTCCGCGCGGCATTCGGCGTTGGAGGTTTTCAGAGGGGCGCCGGCCGCAGGTCAGCGCCCCTTGGAGTTTGAGCGGCCATGTTCGACATCAGCTGGAGCGAACTTCTGATCATCGGCGTGGTCGCGCTCATCGCGATCGGGCCGAAGGAGCTGCCCGGCGCCTTGCGCGCGCTCGGTAACTGGATGGGCAAGATCCGCCGCATGGCCTCCGAATTCCAGGGCCAGTTCAACGAGGCGATGCGCGAGGCCGAGATGGCCGACATCAAGAAGCAGGTCGACGACGTGACCGGCGCGGTGTCGAGCTACACCAATTTCGATCCGATGCAGACCGTGCAGAACGAGGTCGACAAGGTCGTCGGCGATCCGTTCGGCAAAAAGAGCGCGACGGACACGGCGTCGGTCACCACCACCGACCCGGGCGCGGTGTCGCCCGAGGCCGTGCCACAGTCGGCGCCGGCGCCCGTTGCGGAGTTCAACGTGCCGCCGACCGACGTCGCCGCGGCGCAACCCCAGCCGCAGCCGGCCGACGCGGCGCCCGCGCCTGACGCGCCCAACGACGCGCCAAGGTCCAAGGTCGGGAGCGGCTGATGGTGACCGAAGCCGACGAGAAAGAGATCGAGGCCAGCAAGGCCCCGCTGATGTCGCACCTGATCGAGCTGCGCTCGCGGCTGATCAAGGCGCTGATCGCTTTTGCGATCGCGATGGTGGTCTGCTTCTTTTTCGCCAAGCCGATCTACAACATCCTGGTGTGGCCTTACGTGTGGGTCGCGGGCGTGGAGAACACCAAGTTCATCTACACCGCGCTGCTCGAATACTTCATCACCCAGCTCAAGCTCGCGCTGTTCGGCGCGGCTTTCATCGCGTTCCCGGTGATCGCAAGCCAGATCTACATGTTCGTGGCTCCGGGGCTCTATCGCCACGAGCGCCAGGCCTTCCTGCCGTACCTGGTCGCGACGCCGTTCTTCTTCGTGCTCGGCGCGCTGGTGGTCTATTTCGTCGTGATGCCGCTGCTCATCCGCTTCTCGCTCGGCATGCAGCAGGTCGGCCCGGGCGAAGCCGAGATCGCGCTGCTGCCCAAGGTCGGCGAATACCTGTCGCTGATCATGTCGCTCATCCTTGCCTTCGGCGTCACCTTCCAGCTTCCGGTGATCCTGACGCTGCTCGGCCGCATCGGTGTGGTCAACGCGCAGATGCTGCGCGAGAAGCGGCGCTATTTCATCGTCGGCGTGTTCGTGCTGGCGGCGGTCGTCACGCCGCCCGATGTGATCAGCCAGTTCTCGCTGGCGGTGCCGCTGATGGCGCTCTACGAGCTCTCGATCTACGCGGTGAGGCTCGCGGAAAAGAAGGCCAAGGCCGATGCGGACGCCAAGGCGAAGGCGGAGGCCGACGCGGCCGGCACCCAGGCCAATCCGGCCGAGTAGGGCGGGTCTGTCCGCCACTTGACTTAATTCCTCTAAAGTGGAATAAAGTCTCCATCCTGTCCACCCGAGGGCGTTGTCATGAGACGTCGTTGCAGCGGGGCGGGATGCGGCTTCCTGCGGGTGAGGCTCGTAACCTCGCTTCCGGGCGGCCCGGGGCTCCGCCCGGAGGACAAATTAGACCCTCCTGCCAGGAGCTGGCTGACGGGGCGAAATTGCCCCGCAAAGCGCGGCCCGGGACCGAAAAATGCCGCCGTGGAGCGCCGGGAGGCGCGCGTGTCTTTTCGCCGAGACACGCACATGCCTCTCACGAGGCGTGAACTGAAAGATTGGGCGCCGCTCGGCGCTCCACCCCTCGGACTTGTGTCCGGGATGGAAAGAGGAAGGCCGGCGGCCGGGCGCCGAATGAACCCCGGGCGATGAAGCGCGCGCGGTGTCATTCCGGGGCGCCGCCGAAAGCGCGTCTACGCGCGTCTTCGACGCGCTATGGCGGCGAGCCCGGAATCCAGGGCCGCACACGCAGCGTTTGCAGCCCCTGGATTCCGGCACTCGCTTCGCTCGGCCGGAATGACGCCGAGGAAATGGCTGGTAATGGCTGGTGCGGTCACGCAGAAACCGCACGCATTCCGCATATCGGCGCTATAAGAACGCCGCCGATTCAAGGTAGTCACGACTCATGCACGACATCCGCGCGATCCGCGACAACCCCGAAGCCTTCGACAAGGCGCTGAACCGCCGCACGCTCGACGATGCGTCGAAGGCGCAGTTCTCGTCCAAGAACCTGCTCGTGCTCGACGAGGCGCGGCGCACGGCGATCCAGCATTTCGAGCAGGCGCAGGCGCGGCGCAACGCGGCCTCGAAAGAGATCGGCCAGGCGATGGCCAAGAAGGACAACGCCACCGCCGAGCGCCTGAAGGCGGAGGTGTTCGAGTTCAAGGAGACGATCCCGAAGCTCGAAGCCGCGGCCAAGGCCGCGGGAGAGGCGCTCGACAAGGTGCTGGCGACGATCCCGAACCTGCCGGCCGGCGACGTGCCCGACGGCAAGGACGAGCACGGCAACGTCGAGCATCATCGCTATGGGGCGAAGCGCGACTATGCGTTCGCGCCGAAGCAGCATTTCGAACTGGGCGAGGCGCTCGGCCTGATGGACTTCGAGACCGCGGCGAAGTTGTCGGGCGCGCGGTTCGTGGTGCTGAAGGGCGCACTGGCGCGGATGGAGCGCGCGCTCGGGCAGTTGTTCCTGGACGTGCACACCGGCGAGCACGGGTATCAGGAGGTCAATCCGCCGTTGCTCGTGACTGATGACACGATGTTTGGAACAGCCCAGTTGCCGAAGTTTCGAGAAGATCAGTTTGAATCCTATAAGCCAGTCGACCTGATGGAACGTTGGGGAGAAGCCGAGGCAATCGCGAATCAAGAGCGGCTACGCCTCATCGAGGCAGGCAAAAAATGGCAAGAGGCGTTTTCACAGGTCAGCGTCACAAATAAATTGATGGAGTTGCCAGCGGCGAAGCAGAATTATTGGCTCATCCCCACCGCCGAAGTCCCGCTGACCAATCTCGTCCGCGAATCCATCGTCGATCCCGACAAGCTCCCGATGCGGCTCACCGCCTGCACGCCATGCTTCCGCGCGGAAGCCGGCGCGGCCGGCCGCGACACCCGCGGCATGATCCGCCAGCACCAGTTCACCAAGGTCGAGCTGGTGTCGGTCACGACGCCGGAGCAGAGCAACGACGAGCACGAACGGATGCTGGCCTGCGCCGAGGAGGTGCTGCGCCGGCTGGGCCTGCACTACCGCGTGGTCACGCTCTGCACCGGCGACATGGGCTTCGCCTCGCGCAAGACCTACGATATCGAGGTGTGGCTGCCGGGCCAGAACGCCTACCGCGAGATTTCGTCCTGCTCCAACTGCGGCGACTTTCAGGCGCGGCGCATGAACGCGCGCTTCAAGGGCGACGATGGCAAGAACCAGTTTCTGCACACGCTCAACGGCTCGGGCGTGGCGGTCGGCCGCGCGCTGATCGCGGTGATGGAGACCTATCAGGACGCCGACGGCAGTGTCGTTGTGCCCGACGCGCTCGCGCCCTACATGGGCGGGGTGAAGAAGATCGAGAGGAAGGCGTGAAGCAGTTGCGGCAATCGCAGGTTTCGTGTCCCGGACGCGTTGCAGCGTGCAACGCTGCAACGCAGATCCGGGACCCCGGTTTCTTTTCGCAAGCAAGGCAATCGGGGTCCCGGGTCTCCCCCGGCTCAGTGCCGGTGTCGCCCGGGACACGGGGCTGAGCAATGCGCATTCTCGTCACCAACGACGACGGCATTCACGCGCCCGGCCTCAAAATCTGCGAGGAAATCGCGCGCGAATTGTCCGAGGACGTCTGGGTGATCGCGCCGGAGTTCGACCAGTCCGGCGTGTCGCATTCGCTGACGCTCAACGATCCCTTGCGGCTGCGCCAGCTCGGCGAGCGGCACTTCGCGGTGAAGGGCACGCCGACCGACTGCGTGATCATGGGCGCGCGCCACGTGCTGCCCGAGCAGCCGGACTTGGTGATTTCCGGCGTCAACCGCGGGCGCAATGCCGCCGAGGACGTGCTCTATTCGGGAACGGTCGCGGGCGCGCAGGAGGCCGCCGTGCTCGGCATTCCTGCGTTCGCGCTGTCGCAGGCGCATTCGGCCGGCAACAAGCACCAGCCGAACTGGAACACCGCCAGGCAGCACGCGCCGGAGATCATCCACCGCGTCTTGAAGCAGGGCATCCCGCGCGACGTGCTGGTGAACGTGAACTTTCCCGACTGCTCGCCGGGCGCGGTGAAGGGCGTCATGGTCGCGAACCAGGGCAAGCGCGACCAGCAATTGCTGCACATCGACGCGCGCCACGACGGCCGCGGCAATCCGTACTACTGGATTGCGTACGCGCGCGGCATCAAGCCGATGGGCCGCGACGGGACGGATCTCGCGGCGCTGAACGACAACCGCATTTCGGTCACGCCGCTGCGCTTGGATCTCACCGACGAGACCTACCTGAAGACGCTTACCGGCCTGTTCAAGTGATTGGCGACGACAACGCGCGCATGGAGTTCATCCTGATGCTGCGCCAGCGCGGCATCAGCGACCAGGCCGTGCTGCGCGCGATGGAGGAGGTGCCGCGCGAGCGCTTCGTGTCCGAGCCGGCCGCGAAGCAGGCCTACGCCGACCGCGCCCAGCCGATCGCCTGCGGCCAGACCATCAGCCAGCCCTACGTGGTCGCCTATATGACCGAGGTGCTGAAGGTCGAGCCGCATCACCGCGTGCTCGAAGTCGGCACCGGCTCGGGCTATCAGGCGGCGGTGCTGTCGCGCATCGCAAGCCGCGTGGTCTCGATCGAGCGCTACCGCACGCTCGCCGACACTGCGCGCGCCCGGCTGAAGTCGCTCGGCTACGATAACGTCGAGGTGCTGCTCGGCGACGGCATGCGCGGCGAGCCGATCCGCGGGCCCTACGACCGCATCGTCGTGACGGCCGCGGCCGAGACGATGCCGGAGGCGCTGGTCGAGCAACTGGCCGAGGGCGGCATCATGGTGCTGCCGCTCGGTCCGCATCACGACGCGCAGCACATCGTGCGGATCACCAAGACCGCGGACGGCCTCAAGCACGAAAAGCTGATCGCGGTGCGGTTCGTGCCGCTCCTGCCGGGGCAGGCGAGGGAGCTCTGAGGCGGGCTTTCGGCCGTGTCCGGATTGCGGCCGCGGCGGGCCAATTTGTCCGGAATTCGGCCGGCTTTCATTAGGGTTGAGAGAGTCTTTCAAGCTTAAACGCTTGTTTACCCGCCGGGTGTTTAACAGTTCCCAAGCGTGCAGTTGCGTACGAGTGGGAGAAGTCATGCGTTGCGTCGTCGAGCCCCATCGCTCGCGGCCGTGGGGCCGCTTGGCCGTGCTTGCCGCAATCGCGGTCACTGCCGCCGGCTGCAGCACCGATTTCGACCGGCTCGACAACCCGTTCCGCTCCAGCAGCGCGCCGGCCTCGCAGGAGGTGACCGGCTCGGTCCAGCAGCAGCGCACGCAGGGCGTCCAGTCGACGCCGTTGCCGCCGCCGACGGCTGCCACGCCGTCGACGCGGGCCGCATCGTCCGGCATTTCCGGCGGCTCGCGCGGCCTAGGCTCGTTCCAGCCCGGCCAGCCGCAGCCCGAGGTCACCGGTTCGGTGCCGCCGAAGCCCGCGCCCCAGAAGGCCGCCGCGCCCGCGCGTCCGGCTTGGAACTGGGAGGGCGGCACGCCGGTTACGGCGGCGCAGGGCGACACCGCCGAGACGCTGTCGCGCCGCTACGGCGTGCCCGCGGCCGCGATTGTCCAGGCCAACAATCTTTCGAGCGGCACCGCGATCCGACCCGGCCAGCGGCTGGTGATCCCGCGCTATGAGGCGACCGGCAGCGTCGGTCCACAGCGAACGGCGCAGCCCAAGCCGCAGGCATCGGGAGCATCGAGCCATGTGCACGTGATCGCGCCCGGCGAGACGCTGATGAAACTGTCGCGGCATTACAACAAGCCGCTGTCCGAGATCGCACGCGCCAACAACATCCCGCCGCACACCATGGTGAAGGTCGGCGACCGCATCACGATTCCGGGCGTGCGCGCGACGCAGCAGGCGCTGGCGTCGCGGGCGCAGGCCGCGCCGCAGCCGCCCAAGCCCGTCGCAGCCGCACAGCCGGCGAGGCCGCAGCCGCCCAAGGTGGCCGCGGTGCAGACCACCGCGCCCGTCACGACGACCGCGCGCCTTGCCGCGCCCGTCAACCCGGAGCCCGCGCCCGCCGCCAAACCGAAGGCGGAGGCCAAGGTCGAGCCCAAGCCGGAGACCACCACTAGCAGCACGACGGCCGCGTTCCGCTGGCCGGTGCGCGGCCGGGTGATCGCGGGCTTCGGGCCCAAGACCGGCGGCCAGCAGAACGACGGCATCAACATCGCGGTGCCGGAGGGCACGCAGATCCGCGCCGCCGAGGATGGCGTCGTGGCTTACGCCGGCAACGAACTGAAGACCTACGGCAATCTGGTGCTGGTGCGGCATCCGAACGGCTACGTCACCGCCTACGCCCACGCCAGCGAAATCCTGGTCAAACGCGACGAGCAGGTGAAGCGCGGACAGGTGATCGCCAAGGCCGGCCAGACCGGCAATGTCGCGACCACGCAACTCCATTTCGAAATCCGCAAAGGCTCGACGCCGGTCGATCCGATGCCGATGCTGGAAAAGGGCGGCAACGGGTAGGCCGCTCGATGCGGAAAACGAACAAGGCCGCCGGTTTCGGCGGCCTTGTCATTTCGCGATCGCTGATCGGCCGCGTCAGTTTGCGGCGAAGCAGTAGATCAGGCCTTCGCCGCCGGAGCCGCGCAGCGCCTCGATGCTGCAGCCGCGCGAGGGATGCGAGGCGTTCCAGGACTTGGACGGTGCGTCGTCGCGCAGCCCCATGCGGTCGTGATGACCGACGAACGCCGCGCCTTCGCCGCTCTTGGTCCAGTTGCCGCAGGTCATGTCCTTGCCGGGCGGATAGGCGCGGCCGTCGGCGGTCGAGCCGGTGAGGATGTCGTGGCGGTTCGGGACGAACAGCCGGCTTGGGATGCGGCGGCCGTTCTCGGCGAGGCCGGTCTCGGTGTCGATCTTGTTCTTGTCGGAGTGCAGGTCGTCGACGTTCACTGCGATCTGCTGGCCGGCTGCGTTGTACCAGGGGCCCTTGCCGATGCGGTCGCGCGCGTTGACTGCGGGCTTGTCGCTTTCGGCTTGCGTGCTGAGATAGGCGCGCCAGGTCTTGCCGCCGGCGCCGTGGCGCGCCGCCAGCGTCTGGCAGTGCTTGTCGGCGCCTTCGAGGCCGCCGAGATCGGCGCCCTTGCCGGGATTGCTGCTGGTGATGAAGAAGGTCATGTTGGGGAACTGCGGCGGTTGCTGTTGCGCGCGCAACTCCTGACTGAAGAGCAGCGGCGCGGCTGCGGCCATGGCGAGTGCTGAAATTCGGATGCTGGTCTTCATGAGCTTCCTCCGGACCGTTGGTTCGATGCAATCGTTGGGATTTCCGCGCCGTCACCGGGCGGACGTTCCAAGGTTGAAGCTTATCGGGGCTGTCGGAGCGCCACAATCGAGCGCGTCCGGCAAAAATTTTCGACGCGCGATGGAATAGGATGGAAATGCGCTTCCGGCGTTGCTGCGGCCGTCAAATCTTGACGGCGAGCCGCCCGGCCAGGTCCTGTACAAACTGCCAGGCGACGCGGCCGGAGCGCGCACCGCGCGTGGTCGCCCATTCCAGCGCCTCGCGGCGGAGGTCGTTGGCGCCGACCGGAATTTTGTAGTGCGCGACGTAGCCATCGACCATGGCGAGGAACTCTTCCTGGCTGCAGCGGTGAAAACCGAGCCAGAGACCGAAACGGTCGGACAAGGAGACCTTCTCCTCGACCGCCTCGCCGGGATTGATTGCGGTCGCGCGCTCGTTCTCCATCATCTCGCGCGCCATCAGGTGGCGGCGGTTGGATGTGGCGTACAGGATTACGTTCTCGGGCCGGCCCTCGATGCCGCCTTCGAGCACGGCCTTGAGCGATTTGTAGGACGTGTCCTCGGCTTCGAACGACAGGTCGTCGCAGAACACGATGAAGCGGTACGGTGCCGGCCGCAGCAGCGTCATCAGGTCGGGCAGGCTTTCGATGTCCTCGCGGTGGATTTCGATGAGCTTGAGCTTGCCTTTGGCGTGCGAAGCGTTGACCGCGGCGTGCGCGGCTTTGACCAGCGAGGACTTCCCCATGCCGCGCGCGCCCCATAGCAACGCGTTGTTGGCGGGCAGGCCGCGCGCGAACCGCTCGGTGTTCTCCACCAGCGTGTCGCGCACGCGGTCGATGCCTTTGAGCAGTCCCATGCCGACGCGGTTCACGCGCGCGACCGGCGCGAGCCGTGCGCCGTGCGGGTGCCAGACGAACGCGTCGGCAGCAGAGAAACCGGGCTCGGTCTTGGCCTCGGGCGCGAGCCGTTCGAGCGCCGCCGCGACCCGGGAGAGCAACGCGGAATCGGAACCGGACGGCGGGCGGGTCTTGGCTTTGGGGCGGGACTTTTTTCGAGCCATCGGAGGGCCTTGCGCTGGCCGCTCCCTTAGCGGTCCGGCCGCGGCCTCGCAAGCCGACGAAACCGAAAAACTCAAGAATTGAGGCCATTTGGCCGCGCCACATGACATTGCAATTGGACGGCCGACCGCTATATTCCGCGCACATTTCGGGCGCCGCTGGGGCGGCAGGCGCCGCCGGGACAGCCGCCGCAACCTGAAGGCCCGTCATGCGATGCCCGTCCGCGATCTCACCGGCCTGCTCGCGTTCGGGCGCCGGCCGCGCGCGGCGGCAAGGCTTGGCGGGCGGCGATTGCGGCGTTGCACCGATCACATTCCACCACAGAGGCTAGGACGACGGATGTTGGGGACGATCATTCGAAGCGGCATTCTTGCGGGCGCGATCGTTACGGGCTCCGCCGCGCCCGCCTATGCGCAGGCCGGTGGCGACAATCTGCTGATTTCGCTGCTGCCGTTCATCCTGATTTTCGTGATCATGTATTTCCTGATCCTGCGGCCGCAGCAGAAGCGCGCCAAGACGCATCAGGAGATGGTCAAGAACGTGCGGCGCGGCGACACGGTTGTCACCTCGGGCGGCCTGATCGGCAAGGTGACAAAAGTAATCGACGACGAACAGATCGAGGTCGAAGTCGCCGAGGATGTCCGCATCCGGCAGGTGCGTTCGATGGTCGCCGACGTCCGCGCCAAGGGCGAGCCGGTGAAGGACGAGGGCGCGTCGAGCTGAGCGCCGCATCGGCTCAGGGCGGACCATTCGCATGCTGAATATTTCGAAATGGCGAGCGACGACGATTGTGGGCACGACATTGATCGTGTGCCTGTTCGCATTCGGCAATCTCCTTTCGGCTTCGGCATTCCAGGGTCTGCCCAAATGGGCGCAGCGCCACATTGTTCTGGGTCTCGATCTGCAGGGCGGCTCGCACATCCTGCTTGAGGTGGACTCGGCGGCTGTGCGCAAGGAGAAGATCGAAACGCTGCGCGACGACGTGCGGCGCGTGATCCGCGAGAACCGGCTCGGCAGTCCCGCGGCCGCCGTGATCCGCGGCGAGACGGTCGAGTACCGCGTGCGCGAGGGCGGAAATTTCCAGCTCACGATGCAGAAGCTGCGCGAACTGTCGCAGCCGCTCGGCGGGCTTCTGAGTGCGACCGGACAGCGTTCGGTCGAAGTGGTCGATGCGGGCGGCGGCTTGATCCGGCTCACGCCGACGCAACCCGCGATCGTCGAGCGCATCCGCCAAGCCGTCGATCAGTCGATCCAGATCGTCGAGCGGCGCGTGAACGAGCTTGGCACCGTCGAGCCGACGATTCAGCGCCAGGGCGTCGACCGCGTTCTCGTTCAGGTGCCGGGCCTGCAGGATCCCACGCGCCTGAAGGAACTGCTCGGCAAGACCGCCAAGCTGTCGTTCCGCATGGTCGATCAGACGGTCCCGGTCGATCAGGCGCAGCAGGGCCGCGTGCCGATGGACTCGGAGGTGCTCAAGGGCTCGAAGGCCGAGAACAATCAGCCTTACGTGATCGAGAAACGCGTTCTGGTTTCGGGCGAGGACCTCACCGACGCGCAGCCCGGTTTCGACCAGCGCACCAGCGAGCCGATCGTCACCTTCCGCTTCAACAACAACGGCGCGCGCCGCTTCGCCCAGGTGACGCAGGAGAACGTCGGGCGTCCGTTCGCCATCGTGCTCGACAACGAGGTGATCTCCGCGCCGGTGATCCGGGAGCCGATCCTTGGCGGCTCGGGCCAGATTTCCGGCAGCTTCACCGTTCAGCAGGCCAACGATCTCGCGATCCTGCTGCGCGCCGGCGCGCTGCCCGCGCCGCTGACCATCATCGAGGAGCGCACCGTCGGACCGGGCCTCGGCCAGGACTCCATCGACGCGGGCATCAGGGCGTCCTGGATCGGCTCACTGATGGTCGCGCTGTTCATGCTGGCGACCTACGGGCTGTTCGGCCTGTTTGCGGTCTTTGCCGTCGCAATCAACGTGGTGATGATCGTCGGCGTTCTGTCGCTGTTCAACGCGACACTGACGCTGCCCGGCATCGCGGGTATCGTGCTGACCGTCGGCATGGCGGTGGATTCCAACGTGTTGATCTACGAACGCGTCCGCGAGGAGGTGCGCAGCGGCAGGTCCGCGATCAGCTCGCTCGATGCGGGCTTCTCGCGCGCGCTTGCCACAATTCTGGACTCCAACATCACGACGTTCATCGCGGCGGCCGTCCTGTTCTTCATCGGATCCGGTCCGGTCCGCGGCTTCGCGCTGACGCTCGGCATCGGCATTATCACGACGGTCTTTACCGCCTTCATGCTCACGCGGCTGATGGTGGCGTCGTGGTACCGGATTTTCCGCCCGCGCACCGTACCGATCTGATCGAGAAATCCCGTGCGCCACCTTCGCATCGTTCCGGACGATACCAAATTCGACTTCATGCGCTTTCGGCGCTTCAGCTTTCCGACATCGGCAATCCTGTCGGTGCTGGCGCTGCTCGCCTACTTCTCCCTGGGGCTGAACTTCGGCATCGATTTCGTCGGCGGCACGATGATCGAGGTGCAATCCAAGACCGGGCCGGCGGACCTCGGGCGGATGCGCTCGACGCTGAATGCACTCAATCTCGGCGACGTGCAGCTGCAGGAATTCGGCGCCCCCACGGACGTCTTGATCCGCGTCCCGCAGCAGCCGGGCGGCGAGGGCGCGCAGCAAGAGGCCGTGGCCAAGGTCCGGGCGGCGCTCGGCGCCGATGTCGATTATCGCCGGATTGAGGTGGTGGGCCCGCGGGTCTCCGGCGAGCTTCTCACCTACGGCGTCATCGGGTTGATGCTCGCGATTCTCGGAATCCTGATTTACCTGTGGTTCCGCTTCGAGTGGCAGTTCGCGCTCGGAGCGATGATTTCCAACGTCCACGACCTGGTGCTGACCGTCGGGTTCCTGGCGATCATGCAGATCGATTTCGATCTCAGCGGGATCGCGGCGCTGTTGACCATTCTCGGTTATTCCCTCAATGACACCGTCGTGATCTACGACCGCATCCGCGAAATGCTGCGGCGATACAAGCGGCTGCCGATGCACGAGTTGCTCAACATCGCAGTCAACGCCACGCTGTCGCGCTCGATTATCACCCACGTCACCACGACGCTCGCACTGCTCTCGCTGCTGATTTTCGGCGGTCCGGTGCTGTTCGCGTTCACCGCCACGATGATGTTCGGCGCTATCCTGGTCGGCGCCTACACCTCGATCTTCATCGCCGCACCGCTGCTGATCTACCTCGGCGTGGGCGAAGGCCGGGAAATGACCGCCGCCGACGACGATGATCAGGCGGCGGAGACCCCGGCCAAGCGCTGACCTTTGACCGCGACGCCAGGCAGCCCGCACTATCCGAGACCCGCGCCGATCGAGGCCTACGGCAAGGGCGGGTTCCGTTTCGCGGGCATGTCGCACCGCGGCTCGCTCCTGTGTCTGCCGAGCGGCATCTGGGGCTGGCCGGTGGCTTCCGCTGCCGAGATCACCGAAGCGGCGCTGGAGCCGGTGTTCGCCGAGGCGGCCGCGATCGGACTGTTCCTGATCGGGGCCGGCCGGGAACGCTGGATCATGCAGGACGCGCTGCGGGAGCGTTTCATGTCCTGCGGGATCAACGTCGAAATCGCGCGCACGGGCACGGCGGTCAGCACCTACAATATCCTGCTCGAAGAGGGCCGGCGGGTGGCGGCCGGGCTGATCGCGGCCGAATGAGCGGCAATTCGGCGGCAATGGGCGTCTCCCTGATGGCGCTGCGGTGACGTAAGGTCGCGCCATGCCGGATGCCTTCGAACATTGCGAACGGCTGGTCCGCGATCACGACAAGGACCGGTTCCTGGCCGCGCTGTTCGCGCCGGCAAAGCACCGCCGTGCGCTGCACGCGCTTTACGCCTTCAACCTGGAGATCGCACGGACGCGCGAACTGGCACGCGAGCCGATGCCCGGCGAGTTGCGGCTGCAATGGTGGCGCGAGGCGCTCGGCGGCGAGCGCGCCGCCGACGCGCAAGCCCATCCGGTCGCCGCGGCCGTGTGCGACGTCACCGTGCGCTACCGGCTGCCGCCGCCGATGCTGGTCGACCTGATCGATGCGCGCGCATTCGATCTCTACGACGAACCGACGGCGCGCCTGAACGACCTCGAACTCTACGCCGTCCGCACCTCGTCGGCGGTGATCGAACTGGGCGCGCGGATTCTCGCCGACGGGCGCGATCCGGGGCTCGGCGACCTCGCAGGCCATGCCGGTATCGCTTATGCGATGGCAGGCTTGCTGCGTGCGCTGCCGATTCACGCGGCGCGGCGGCAGCTCTACGTGCCGGCGGAGACGATGGCGCGCTATGGCGCGCGCGCCGAGGATCTATTTGCCGGGCAGACGACGACCGAATGGCGGGCGGCGCTCGCGGAACTGCGGCTGCGCGCGCGTCATCACCTCGACGCGGCGCGGCGGCTGATCGGGGACGCGCCTGCATTGTCGGCTCCCGCGTTGCTTCCGGTCGCCCTGGTGCGGCCGATGCTCGACCGCATGGAGCGGCGCAGCTACCGGCCGCTTGAGCCGAGCGAACTGCCGCAATGGCGGCGGCAATGGATTCTCTGGCGCGCGGCACGCTCGGGACTGCGCAAGGCGTTCTGAATCATTCTGCGGCAAGCCGCGCGCCGCCGAGCCAGGCTTCGAGATCGGACATGGCGCGGGCGCAGAGCGCGCGCTTCTTGGCGGCGGCCTTGGCCGGACCGCGCAGGCGCGTCCCATCGGGGGCCTTGTTTGGAACGCTCGCAAGCGGCGGGAACAGACCGAAGTTGACGTTCATGGGCTGGAAGGAGCGCGGACCGGCGTCGATGGTTTCGACGTGGCCGCCGGTGATGTGGCCGAGCAGCGCGCCGTGGGCGGTCGTCGGCGGCGGTACGGTCAGCGGCTCGCCGCGCCGTTCGGCGGCGGCGAAACGCCCGGCCAGCAATCCGATTGCGGCCGACTCGACGTAGCCCTCGCAGCCGGTGATCTGGCCTGCAAAGCGAAGCCGCGGCATCGCCTTCAGCCGCAGCGTTTCGTCGAGCAGCTTCGGCGAATTGAGGAAGGTGTTGCGGTGCAAGCCGCCGAGCCGCGCGAATTCGGCGCGTTCGAGACCGGGAATGGTCCGGAAGATGCGCGTCTGTTCGCCGTGGCGCAGCTTGGTCTGGAAGCCGACCATGTTGAACAGGGTGCCGAGCCGGTTGTCCTGGCGCAACTGCACGACGGCGTAGGGCTTTTGCTGCGGATGGTGCGGATCGGTCAGCCCGAACGGCTTCATCGGCCCGTGGCGCAGCGTCTCCGGTCCGCGCTCGGCCATGACCTCGATCGGCAGGCAGCCGTCGAAATACGGTGTGTCGGCTTCGAATTCGTGAAAGGAGACCTTGTCGCCCGCGACCAGCGCGGCGACGAAGGCTTCGTACTGCGCGCGATCGAGCGGGCAATTGATGTAGTCGGCGCCGGTTCCGCCCGGACCGGCCTTGTCGTAGCGCGACTGGAACCAGGCGACGTTCATGTCGATGCTGTCGCGATGCACGATCGGGGCGATGGCGTCGAAGAACGCCAGCGCGCCTTCGCCGGTCAATCCGGAAATGGCGCTTGCGAGCCCCGGCGAGGTGAGAGGGCCGGTCGCGACGATGACGCTGTCCCAGTCTTCCGGCGGCAGCGCCAGTTCCTCGCGGCGAACTTCGATCAGGGGGTGCGTGCCGAGCGCCTGCGTCACGGCGCCGGAAAATTCATCGCGGTCGACCGCAAGCGCGCCGCCGGCCGGAACCTTGTTGGCGTCCGCGGTCCGCATGATCAGCGAGCCGAGCCGGCGCATTTCGGCGTGCAGGAGGCCGACGGCGTTGGTGTCGGCGTCGTCGGAGCGGAACGAATTGGAACAGACCAGTTCGGCCAGGCTACCTGTCTTGTGGACGGGTGTCGCGCGGTCCGGCCGCATCTCGTGAACAATCACGGGCACGCCGGCCTCGGCGATCTGCCAGGCCGCCTCCGAACCTGCGAGCCCGCCTCCGACGACGTGAACCACTTGCCTCCGAACTGTCGACATGGCGCAATACCTAGGCGGCGGCGGTGTTATGAGCAATGCCGGATTGCTTTGGAGCGGTAATGACGATTTTTCGGTGTCGAATTGGCGTGGCGGCGGCTTTGGCCGCCGTTCTGGTGTTGTCGGGTGCCGGCCGGGCCGCGGCCGTCGAGCTGTCCCACGAAATCCGCCAGATGTACGCCGCGACCAACGCTTCGCCTCCGACCGCCAGCCAGATGATGATTTGCTACGGCTTTGTCTGCCGGCTGCGCGCCATCCTGCACTTCGGCCCCGGCGACCGGGCTGCGATCCGCAGCATGATGGCGGCTGGTCAGGGCTCGCCCGCGGCCGAGCGCAAGGCCGTCGGCGAAGTCGTCCGCTGGTTCGACCGCCGCGCGGGCAAGATGGTCGGCACGGCCCGCCGCGTTCCGCGCGCAGACTTCCGCAACCGCGACGACGACGGGAATTTCGATTGTTTTGACACCACCCGCAACACAGTCAGCCTGCTGCTGGTTCTCAGGGAATGGAAACTGTTGCGGCACCACACCGTGGGCGACCCGAAATTCCGCGGCAACATCCTCGTGGGTCAGACGCCGCATAACACCGCGGTGCTGATCGAAAACAAGACGCGGCAGTCATGGGTCGTGGACATGTGGACCACGGGCTACAACAAACCGCCCGACGTCATGACGCTGGACAGGTGGGTCACGCTCGATTGAGCGTGGCCGCGAGACCATTGCGCAGGAAGAGCATGAGTTTATCGATGAACAGGAGGACACCATGCGTTTCGGAACTGGATTGTTGCTCGCGGCGGCCATCGGCATGAGCACGCAGGGCGCCGCGGCCGCGGAAATCAAGGTGCTGACCACCGGGGCGTTCAAGCAGGTGGTGGTGGCGCTGATTCCGGAGTTCGAGAAAGCCACCGGCCACAAGGTCGTGCTCGACAACGGCACGGTCGGCCAGTTGATCAAGCGCGTCGACGGCGGCGAGACCTTCGATGTGCTGGTGCTCAATCCGCGCGGGATCGAGAATTACATCAAGACCGGCAAGATCGTCGACGGCACCGGCGCGCGCGTCGGCAAGGTCGGCGTCGGGGTCATGGTCAAGGCCGGCGCGCCGGCGCCCGACGTCAGCACGGTCGACAAATTCAAGGAGACGCTGCTCAAGGCCAAGACCGTGGGCTACATCGATCCGGCGAGCGGCGGATCGAGCGGCATCTACGTCCACGGCCTGCTGGAGAAGCTCGGCATCGCCGAGCAGATCAAGCCCAAGGCGCGGCTCAAGCGCGGCGGACATGTCTCCGACCTCGTGGTCAGCGGCGAGGTCGAGGTCGGCATCCACCAGATCAGCGAGATCGTATCGGAGAAGGGCGTGACCCTGGTCGGGCCGCTGCCGGCCGCGATCCAAAACTATACCACCTACGTCGTGGGCCTGAGCACGGCGGCCAAGAACGCGGACGCGGCGCGGGCCTTCATCCGGGTGCTGACCGGCCCGTCGGCCCCGGCCGTCCTCAAATCCAAGGGCATGGAAGGCGCCTGAACGGTCCCGGAGAACGCACGGGCCACAAAAGCGAAAGCGCCCGCCGAGGGGAGGCGGGCGCTCTCGTTGGCTCGAGTTCCGGGCGTCTTAGCGCTCGGAGCTCTCCCAGGCGACGCGCGGGATATCGCCCCGCGTCATACCGAGATCGGCCAATTCGCGGTCGCCGAGCCGGTTAAGCTGGCGAAGGCTGTCGTTGTAGCGGCGCCACTGCTGGAAGACGCCAACCAGGTGAGTCAGGAACATGGTCGTTAACCCTTTGGTCGCCGGGAAGAATTCCCGTGCGAATGTGAGCGGAACATAGAGATTCGTTGCCGCGCTGCAAAGCGTTCCTGTTGCGACGCAGCAATGCAGAAAATGCATGAACCTTTTACCGGGTCAATAAACTTTTACAAACATCGGTTGTCTTGATCGTTTTGTTCCCTGGTCTGCGGCTAACGCGCAAAGGACTTTCGGCTCCGATTCAGGGGGTAATTTTCCACAACGCTGGGACGCACCCGGAACATAGGCGGTAAACGGCCCTATGGAACCGTCGATGGCGGCTTCACGTCCGCCTGACGCAACCGGCCAGCAATGCGCTAGCCGCATTCGTCCGCAGCGGGCACATTGGCGGCTCCATGCGGTCCAAATCCGTCACCATCGCCTCCCTTGGCGTGGCCCAGATTCTCGGTTGGGGCACGTCGTTCTATTTTCCGGCCGTGCTGGCCCCGCCGATCGTCGCCGAAACCGGCTGGTCGTTGGGGTGGGTGGTGACCGGAACCACCGTCGGGCTCCTGGTCGCGGGCCTGATGGCGCCGCGGGTCGGCGCCTTCATCGACCGGCACGGCGGCAGGCCTTCGCTGGCGGCTTCGTCGCTGCTGTTCGCTGCGGGACTGACGTGCATCGGGCTTGCGCCGAACCTGCCGGTGTTTCTGCTGGGCTGGGTGGTGGTGGGCTTCGGTATGGGCACGGGGCTGTACGACGCGGCGTTCGCGGCGCTGGGCAAGCTCTACGGCGCCGAGGCGCGGGTGCCGATTACCAACCTGACCCTGATCGGCGGCTTTGCCTCCACGGTCTGCTGGCCGCTGAGCGCGTTCCTGGCCGAGACCTTCGGCTGGCGCGGCGCGTGCTTCGTCTATGCCGCGTTGCATCTCGGCCTGTCGCTGCCGCTGCAGATGGCGGTGATGCCGCCGCTCACGCAGACGGCTGGCGCGGCTGGCGGTTACGCAGCCGGAGACCCGGAACGCCGCGCGGCGATCCCGTCCGGCCAATGGCTGCCGTTCGTTCTGCTGGCATCGATCCTGACCGTCGCGTCCGGCATCGGTTCGATCGTGATCGTGCATTTCATGATCTTCCTGCAGGCGAGGGGGGCCGACCTCGCCCTCGCGGTCGCGCTCGGCACGTTGTTCGGTCCGTCGCAGGTCGCAGCGAGGATCGTCGAACGGCTTTTCGGCGCGCGCTATCACCCGATCTGGACCATGGTCGCGTCCGGCGTGCTGATGGCGCTTGGGCTTGCGATGCTGCTCGGCGAGGCGTCGTGGCTCGTTCTGACCGTCGTCATTTACGGCTCCGGCTACGGCATCATGTGGATCGCGCGCGGCACCCTGCCGCTCGCGCTGTTCGGTGCCGACCGCTACGCGACGCTGATGGGACGGCTCGCGTTTCCCGCGCTGATCGTGCAGGCGCTGGCGCCGTCCGCCGGCGCCTGGATGGTCGAGCGGCACGGCGCCGACGCGGCGCTTGCCGCGCTGACCGCGCTAGCCGTGCTCAATGTGGCGCTGATCGCTATCCTGTGGCTTCTGTGCTGGCCGCGCGGTCCGGCGATCTGACGCCGGCTATTTGGCCGCCCCAAGCCCTGCCGCCTTGATCACGCGCGCCCACTTCTCAACCTCGATCTTAAACCGCGCCGCGAACTGCTCGGGCGTGCTGCCGACCGGTTCGGCGCTTTCCTTGCGGATGCGCGCCTGCATGTCCGGCGTCTTGATCAGCTCCACGATCTCGCGGCTCAGCCGGTCGATAACCGGTTTCGGCGTGCCGGTGGGCACGAACGCGCCTTGCCACGAGCTGATCTCGTAGTCCGGATAGCCCAGCTCGGCCACGGTCGGGATGTCGGGCAGCGACGCTAGCCGCTTATCGGTTGTCACCGCGATTGCGCGCAGCTTGCCGGAACGGACGTGCTGCAGGGATGACGCGCTAAGCCCGAAATGCACCTTCACATGGCCGCCGAGCAGCGCGTTCATCACCTCGGCGTTGCCCTTGTATGGCACGTGCACGAGGTTCGCTCCGGTCATGGTCTTGAACATCTCGGCAGCCAGATGCGTCGAGGTGCCGGGGCCGGAACTGGCATAGTCGGCGCCGCCGGGCTGCGCCTTGGTGTAGGCGATGAAGTCCTTCAGGTTCGTCACCGGCAGCGAAGGGTGCACCACGAGAATGATGGGAATCGTGGAAATCTCCGTGACCGCAGTGAAATCCCTGAGCGCGTCGTAGGGCTGCTTCTGCAGGCTGGCGTTGATCGCGAACGCAATGGTTGTGACCAGCAGGGTGTGGCCGTCGGGCGCGGCCTTCGAGGCGATGGCGGTGCCGATGGCGCTGCCGCCGCCGGGCCGGTTGGTCACGATCGCGGGCTGGCCCCATTTGTCCGAGAAGCGCTGCGCGATCAGCCGCGCCGCGCTATCGGTCGTGCCACCGGCGACGAAAGGCACGATCAATTCGATCTGCTTGCTCGGGAAGGTCTGCGCCGCACCGGGCGTGACGACGGTCAGCGAAAACGCAAGCGCCGCAAGAGCGCCCGGCAGTGACTTGAGCATTCCTTCCTCCCGAATGTTTTCTTGGCTTTTGTCCAAGCCTAGTCTTTGACACATTCGCACGACAAGTGGGCGCGAGCGGAAAGGCGCGGCGATTGACGGCAGGCCTGCCAGACATTCCGGTGGTGGACGTGCGCGACGGCGGAACCGTCCGGCTCGCGGACGTGGGCCGCGATCATGCGCGCGGCCTGCGCGACACCTGTGTGGGCTGGTTCCCGGCGTTCGCGCGGCCGTTCGTGCCCGCGCTCGACGGCATGGCGCGCTGGTGGCTGTCGCGCTCGCAGTCGCCTTATGTCGAAGAGGTACGAACGATCGCGCGAATGCTCGGATTTCCGGGCATCTGGTTCCTCAACGGGTCCTACCAGTGGTCCTGCACCGCGCTCGCCCGCGAGGAGGACGGCGCGCCCTGGCTCGTGCGCACGCTCGACTGGCCGTTTCCGGGGCTTGGCCGTTTTGTCCATGTCGCGCATATGCGGGGGCCGGCGGGCGATTTCTACAACGTCACGTGGCCGGGCTATGTCGGCGCGCTGACCGCGCTGGCGCCGGGCCGTTTCGCCGCCGCGATCAACCAGGCGCCGATGCGCCGCCGCACGCTCGATCGGCGGCTGCGGTTCTACGACCTGGCGGCCAATGCGGTCGCAACGCTGCGCCGTGAGCGCGCCATCCCGCCGGATCAGCTGCTGCGCCAGGTCATGGAAAGCGCGCGCGGCTACGGCGAAGCGCGCAATCTGCTGGAGTCGACACCCGTGGCACGCCCGGTCATCTACACGCTCGCGGGTTGCCGGCCGGGCGAGCGCTGCACCATCGAGCGCACCGAAACGGATGCCAAGACGCGCACCGAACGGACTTGCGCCGCCAACGACTGGCTGGTCAGCACCGCACCGTGGGAGGCGCGGATCGGCGCCGACAAGGTCATGACAAGCACATTCGAGGACGCGGCCGAGAACAGCCGCTCGCGGCGCGAGGCGCTCGAAGCATGGAGCGGGCAGTTTGCCGGCGAAAGCTTTGATTGGGTCGCGCCGCCGGTGCTCAATCCTTACACGCGGCTCGCCTTCGAGATGTGCCCGGAGCGGGGCATTCTTCGGGCCGTCGGTTTCGAGAAGCGGGACGGGGACGACGTGGCCCGGCCCGCGACCATGCCGTGCGAAGTCAGGCTGGAGCGCGCTGTCGCCTAAAGCCCCGCCGGCGCGCCGCAGTCAAGCCCGTAGTTCGCCCTGAACGCCTCGACCATGCGCGGCGTGCGCGCCAGCGCACAGGTCGTATAGTGGCCGCGCATCCTGTCGCCCTCGATGTACATCCAGTCGACAATGTCGGCTTCGGCGAAGGTGACGGCGTCGCCGCGGTTGAGGCTCGGGATGCCCTTCGGTTGATTGGCGAGACGGCCATGGAACTTGCCGTCCTTCTTTTCGACGGCGGCGACCCAGATGAATTCCATCTGTGCGTGCGCTTTCATGCCGACCTTGACGGCAAAGCCCTGCATCGTCGGCTTTGGGTTGGCCGCGATGGCGAAGTATTCCGGCAGCGTCGAGCGGGCCTTGCGCTTGGCAGCTTCCATGACGGGATCGCCGACGGCAACGTCCACGACGGCGCTGTTCGAGGCGGGGCGGGCCTCGTTGGCGAGGCTCGCGGTGGAAAGGGCGCCCAACTGGGCCAGGATCAGTGCCGTCCGCAGCATGTCGCGCCTCGCCGTTCGCATCTCCGTGGGCGTTAGTCTCGGAACGCCCACGGATGGTTCAAACGCGAGGCGCAAAGCGGGCTAAAACAGCCGTTCGACCTCCGCCTGCGAACCGGCGAGCGAGCAGGCCGCGGCCTGCGCATGCGCTGCGTCGCCGCTTGCGAGCGCCGCATTGATCTTCTCGATCAGATCGAGCGCGGACTCGCGCGAAATCTCGATCGCCACGCGCTCGCGCGCGCCGTCACGGTCGCAGACGAAGTCGACGCAGAGCGCGTGGTCGAGCTGCGCCTCGTAGGGGTGGTCGTAATAGACGTTGGCGGTGTCGACCGTCATCCACGCGCTGTTGGGTCCCTTGGCGACGCCGTAGAGCCGGGCCTTTTCGACGATGTACGAGCACATGATGCTGCTCCCTCCTGCGCTCAGCCGAGATGCTTGCCGAAGAAGGCGAAGACCTTCTTCCAGCCGTCGGCGGCCTGTTCGCCGCGGTAGGCCGGCGCGCGGGCGTGGTTGAAGAATGCGTGGCCGGCGTTGTCGTAGCGGTGGAACTCGTAATTCTTGCCGAGCTTCTTCAGCACCGCCTCGGTGCGGTTGACCTGGTCCGCGTTCGGGTTTTCATCGTCGTTGCCGAACAGGCCGAGCAGCGGCGCGGTCATCTTGTCGGTCAGGTCGATGGGCGCGACCGGCCGCTTGGCATTGAGCGCCTTGGGATCGTCCACGATCACGTTTCCGCCCCAGCAGTCGACCAGCGCGTCGATGCCCGGCACCCGGCAGCCGGCGAGATAGGTGTGGCGGCCGCCTGAGCAGAAGCCGATGACGCCGACCTTGCCGTTGGAATTGGGCTGCGCACGCAGATAGGCCATGCTGCCCGCGACGTCTCCCATCACGGTGTCGTCGGGGACGCCGCCGGCCGCGCGCACCCGCGCGCCGAGATCGTCGGGATTGCCGGTGCCCTCCCGGAAATACAGGTGCGGTGCGACCACGGCATAGCCGTGATGCGCGAACTTGCGCGTGGTTTCGATAATCCACTCGTCCCAGCCGGGCATGTGCATGATCACCACCACGCCGCCCACCTTGCCCGGCGCGGTGGGCCGCGCGTGGTAGGCCTCGCCCTCGTCGCCGTTGTGCCCCTTGAACTTCACGGTTTCCGCAATCAAACCCCGGTACGACATGCCATCCTCATGTGCGTTGAACGATGAGTAACGATAGCATGGCCGGAATTGCCGTAGCCCTCGACTTTTGCGTGTTGTGAGACATCATGCGGCCAGGAGCGGATTCATGCAGCCACCCAAGGCAATGTTCTTCGATGTGTTCGGTACGCTGGTCGACTGGCGCAACAGCATCGCGCGCGAAGCGGAGGCGGTCCTGAAACCGCTCGGCTATTCGCTCGACTGGCTCGCCTTCGCTGACGCCTGGCGCGGCGAGTACCAGCCGGCCATGGAGGAAATCCGCACCGGCCGCCTGCGGTTCTGCAAGCTCGACGTGCTGCACCGGCGCAACCTGGAGCTTATTCTGCCGCGCTTTAAGGTGTCGGACCTGTCTGAGGACACGCTGCGGCATCTCAACCTCGCCTGGCACCGGCTCGACGCCTGGCCGGATTCCGCTCCCGGCCTGAAGCGGCTGAAGGTGGGTTGCCCGATCGCCCCGTGCTCCAACGGCAACATCACGCTGATGGTCGCGCTCGCGCGCCGCAACGAATTTCCCTGGGACGCGATCCTGGGCTCGGAGATCGCGGGTGACTTCAAGCCGAAGCCGAGAGTCTATCTTGCCGCCTGCGAGGCGCTCGACCTTGCGCCTTCCGATTGCATGATGGTTGCGGCCCACTCCAGCGATCTCGCCGCGGCGGCCCGCAACGGGCTGCGCACCGGCCACGTCGCGCGGCCCAACGAATACGGGCCTGGGACGGGCGAAGCCCGGCCGGGCATGACGGTCGACGTCGCAGGCAGCGATCTGGTCGATCTTGCGGCCAAGCTCGGTCTCTAGAGCCATGCCGGCTTTGACGGAGTCAAAGCCGGGGCTCCAGCATCTTATTTTGACGCGTTTTCTTTACGCGAACCGGTACCCACTTCGCTCGAAAACGCTATAGCGTTCACGGGGCCGTTATCGGCCGCTATCCTGACATGGACGAAGCGTTATTGGCCGATCCGCGGCCGCCATGTTAGGCGCAAGGCATGACGTCCACGGCACGACCGAATCCGAAGGCGCCCTGGCAAATCTGGCGTGACGGTGCCGGCCGGCTGTCGGCGCTGCGCCTCGCCGCGCTGATCTTCCTTGTCCTGCCCACCGCGATAGCACTTTACGACTTTGTCACCGTGGGCTTCGGGCCACGGCCGCTCAACGACGTCATTCACCGCACCGGCTATTGGGCGCTGATCTTCCTGATGGTGGCGCTCGGCATCTCGCCGCTCGGGCGCATCGCGCGGTTCAATCGGCTTCTGGACGTGCGGCGCATAATCGGCGTCGGCGCGTTTGCCTATATCGCGGCCCATCTGACGCTCTACGTCGCCGACCAGTCGTACAATCTCTGGAAGGTCGCCAGCGAAATCGCGCTGCGCCTCTATCTGACCATCGGCTTCGTCGCGTTGCTCGGCCTGGCCGCGCTCGCAATTACCTCGACCGACGGCATGGTGCGCCGGCTCGGTGCGAAGCGCTGGCAGCGCCTGCACCAGTCGATCTACGTCATCGGCCTGTTGGGCATCATCCACTTCTTCCAGCAGGTCAAGGCCGATGTCTGGGTTCCGACCTACGTGGCCGGCCTGTTCGGATGGCTGATCGGCTACCGGCTGATGGTGCGGTTCCGCTATGGGCGCAGCGAACCGCCGACCTGGGCGCTGCTGGCGCTGACCATCGCGGTCACAGTCTTGAACTTCGTCGCCGAGGCGATCGGGATCGGTTTGTCGTTCAACGTCTCGCCACTGCGCGTTCTGGAAATGGCCTTCGATTTCGATCCGGCATCGATCCGTCCGGGTTGGGCCGTCCTGGCCTCCGGGCTGATCGTGGTCGCGATTGACGTCGTGCGCGCCAGGATCGCCGCGCGGCGGCGATCCGCGCGCCGGGTCGAGCGCACTATTCCGGCTTGATGCCGGCTTTCTGCGTCAGCGCGCGATAGCGCTCGATGTCCTCGCGCAGGAATTTTGCGAATCCGTCGACCGTTCCTCCGACCATCTCGTAGCCAAAGGCGGCAAAGCGTTTGGCGAACGCTGGTTCCTTGATGACTTCGTTGATCGAGGCGTTGAGCTTCTGCACCGCTGCCGGCGGGGTCTTGCCCGTGGTCATGATGCCGACGTAACCGACCTGCTCGTAGTTCGGCAGGCCTTGCTCGGCGAACGGGGGTACGTTCGGCAGGGCGGGCGAGCGGGTCCTGCTGGTGATGGCGAGCGGTGCGACCTTGTCGCCCTGCAGCAGGCTCAGCGCACCGGGAATGTCGCTGCAATAAAGATCGACCTCGCCGCGCGTGACGGCAAGTACCGCGGGCGCGACGCCACGATATGGCACGTGCAGGAGCTTCACGCCGGCTTCGCTCGCCAGCAGTTCCATGCAGAAATGATGCGCGCTGCCCTTTCCGACCGAGGCATAGGTGAGCGGCTTGTCCGCACGCGTCCTGGCCAGCGCCAGAACGTCTTTCAGCGAATTGACGCCCAGCGACCGCTGCACCAGCAGCACGTTGGGCGACGGCGAAAGGTAGGTCACCGGCGCGAGATCGCGCAACGTGTCGTAGGGCAGGGTGACGAACAGGCTCGGATTGACGGACACGCTGGTGTTGGCGAACAGCAGCGAATGGCCGTCGGGAGTGGCTTGCGCGACCGACGCGGCACCGACGGTGTTGCCCGCGCCCGGCCGGTTCTCGACGATCACCGTCTGTTTCCACTTCTCCTGCAGGCTCTGGCCGAGCGCCCGCGCCACGGCATCGATGGTTCCGCCGGGCGGGAAGGGCACGACGATCCGGACCGTGCGCTCGGGAAATTCGGATTGCGCGGCGAGCGGAGCCGGCAGGACTGCCAGCGCCGCGACGAGCAAAGACGGGACCAGACGTGTCATGCGTTCCTCCCGGGCGGCCATGCGGATCGTGTGGCGGCAACCCTACCATCGGCACCGGCGGCCGTGCGATAAAGTTCGCGCTCTTGAAGTGTGCGCTGTTGAGGCACGGAGACAGCCGCGTGGGACGCAGCATTCGAGTCGCGATCGTGGGCGCCGGCCTTGGCGGGCTCGCCGCCGCCTGCGCGCTCCGCAAGCACGGCATCGACGCCACAATCTACGAGCGCGCGCCCGAACTGGGCGAGGTCGGCGCGGGAATCCAACTGGGGCCCAATGCCGTCAAGGTGCTGCGCGCGCTCGGCGTCGAGCGCGAATTGATGGCGACGGCCTGCGAACCGCGCAACTTCGTCTCGCTCGCCTGGGACGACGGACGGCTGCGCTTTCGCGAACCGATGCAGGGGCCGCTGGCCAGGCGCTTCGGCGCGCCTTACGTGATGGCGCACCGCGCCGACCTGCACCGAATGCTGCGGGCGTTGCTGCCGGACAGCGCGATCCGGTTGAACGCGCGTTGCATCTCGGTGGCGCCGCGCGGAATCGGGGCCACGGCGCGCTTTGCGGACGGCACGGAGATCGAGGCGGACGCGATTGTCGGCGCCGACGGCATTAACTCGGCGGTGCGCGAATGCCTGTTCGGCGTCCAGCCGGTGCGGTTCACCCAGCAGATGGCCTGGCGCTGCATCGTGCCGATCGAATGCGTACCAACGCGCGTCGGACCGCGCGGCGAGTTCGAGGTCGGCCGCGACGAATACGTCGGCTGGATTGGCCCTGACGGCCATGTGATCTGCTATCCGATCCGCGGCGGGGCGTTCTACAACATCTTCGCGGGTCACGTGTCCGACGAATGGGTGGACGAGTCCTGGGCGGTGCCGAGCAGTGTCGACGAACTGCTGGCCGGCTATCGGGGCTGGAACCCGGCGCTGCTCGACATGCTCGGCAATGTCGTCGAATGCTACAAGTGGGGAATCCGCGATCGCGATCCGCTGCCGCGCTGGACCGAAGGCGCGATCACGCTGCTAGGCGATGCGGCGCATCCCATGATGCCGACGCTGGCGCAGGGCGCGGCGATCGCCATCGAGGACGGCTACGCGCTGGCGCGTCATCTGGCGCGCGGCGGTGATGCCAGGACGGCGCTTGCTGCATATGAAGCCGAGCGTCGGCCACGCGCATCGCGTGTGGTGCTGCAGGCGCGCGAGCAATTCCAGAACAACCGGAAGAATCCGGCGCCACCGCCGCTGTCGCGCGACTGGATTTTCGAGCATGACGCGACCGCGGAGCCCGCCGGGGTCGTATGAACGGCAGGTGAACGGTCAATTGCATTGCCGCCGCAAACGCAAAGATTTTTTGCGAATGCTGCCGCGATTTCACCACAGAGCGTAATAGGATTTCTGTGCCGACGCGGACCGTCGGTTCGCGCTATCGGCGGATAACAAACGATCCTGGGGAAACACATGAAGACCATCTTACTGGCGGCCGCGTTCTCGCTTGCCGCCACCGGTGCGTACGCTTCGTGCAAGAGCGAAGCCGCCTCCAAGAAGCTTGCTGGCGCGGTGCTGACGAGCTTCATGAAAAAATGCGAAACCGACGCATCGGCAAAATGCGAAGCCGATTCTTCGGCACGGAAGCTCGCAGGCGCAGCCAAGTCCAGCCACATGAAGAAGTGCGTGAGCGACGCCGTCGGCAGCTGACGCGTCTGTAATGGAAATTTCCGGGTAGTACCCGCCACCGCGCGCGGTCCGCGCGGTGGCGGTTCCATTCAGAGCGTTTTCGAGCGAAGTGGAAGCCGGTTCGCGTAAAGAAAGCGCGTTAAGATAAAGAGTCTAGAGGTTCCGGCTGTCGTAAGCCCAGTGCAGCAGGGCCTGACGCTGGCGCCGGCGGCACAACAGATCGCCTGGCTCGCAATTCTTCTGGATTTGCCGGACGTGGCGCCGGATCGCCTTCCAGCGTTTGATCTGCCGCCGGTCCTCGTCGGGCACGCGCCGGCCCATGTAGTAGCGGCAGTACCACTGAAACCAGCCGCGCGGATCGTCCGGATGAATCCAGCCTTTCCGGAGCCACTCCGATAGCGGCTGGCTCGCGTCGACGCCGAAGAAGTTCAGCGCGCAGTCTCGGCCGCGTGCCGAAAGTTTGGCGCGCACAAACCAGCTGGCGGGGAACTCCTTGCGGCAATCGGTCATGTACTTGCCGCAGAACACCCCGAGCCGCAGCATTTCGGCGGGCGTGAGGTCCGGCTTGAATTCGGGATCGAAGTTGCGGCCGACGGGCGCGGTGAGCTCGTACCGGTAGTTCCTCTGCATCCGGTCGCGGACGATGACGGTCTTCTTTCGCATGCGCGTCAGCCGACCTTGAAATCGCCGGCCTTCCAGTTCGGCTTCGGGTATTGCGGGTTCATGTCTTCGAGGGTCTCGCGCACGATGGCTGCGACGGCCGCGTTGCGAGCCCATTTGCGGTCGGCGGGAATGACGTACCAGGGCGCCCAGGCGGTCGAGCATTTGTACAGCATCAACTCATAGGCGGCGCTGTAGCGGTCCCAAAGCTTGCGGTCCTCCAGATCGCCGGGATTGAACTTCCAGCGGCTCTTTGGTTCGTCCAATCGCGCCTGCAACCGCTCGCGCTGCTCGGCCTTGGAAATGTGCAGCATGAATTTCAGGATCGTGGTGCCGTTCTCGGTCAGCATCTTTTCGAATGCGTTGATCTGGCCGTAGCGGGCTTCGATCTCGGTCTTGGGCGCGAGCGTCCGGACGCGCCCGACCAGCACGTCCTCGTAGTGAGAACGGTTGAAGAGGCCGATGAAGCCCCGCGCCGGGCAGGCGCGGTGGATACGCCAGAGGAAGTCGTGCGCCAATTCTTCGTCGCTCGGCCGGCCGAACGCCGCGACCTGGACGCCGAGCGGGCTCGTCTCCTTGAACACGCTCCGAATGGTTCCGTCCTTGCCCGCGGTGTCGATGCCCTGGAGCACGACCAGGAGCGCGCGCCTGCGCTCGGCATAGAGGCGGTCCTGGAGGCGGTCGATCTCGGCGCTGTCGCGGGCGGTCTGCGCCTCAGTGTCGCCGCGGTCGGGAAAGGCTGCGATATCGGCGGGATCGCGGCGGCCGAGATGCGCGCGCTTGCCCGGCGCGATGCGAAATCTGGCGGCGATATCCCTGGCCATGGCGGTTCCGGTGCCGCCGGTCTAGCGCGAGATTAATTTGGCCCAAGCGCGCCCGGCGCCCGCAACGGGGTCGGGCGATCTGGTGCCGGCCGCCGCGGTCAGCGGAAGACGCCCAGCAGCGACAGCACGCCGAAGGCGACCAGGCTCACCATGAGCACGGCGGCGACGGTCGTGAAAACTTTGCCTTCTTGGACTTCTTCGGCCATGACGCGGGCTCCCTGGACACGCACCTGAATGGCTCCAAATAGCCACGGGGCGGCGGCCGATGCAACGGGAAATCCGCTGCCGCGAGGGGCCACTTGTCCACCGGACGGTATCCGAGGCCATCCGGCCGCCGTCCGGCCATGGCAATATCGGCATAGCGACAACAAGCCTGCTGGGGAGCCTGCCATGAAAGCCGACGAAGCCGCCGAGTTGATGGACAAGGACAAGGAATCCGACCGCTTCAAGCAGCGCGCCGCGATGGCCATCGCGGTGTTCGCGATGGTGCTGGCGATCTGCGGACTGGGCGGGTCGAACGCCGGCAAGGAGGCGATCAACAACAACATTCAGGCCTCGAACTACTTCAGTTTCTTCCAGGCCAAGAACATGCGGCAGACCTCCATGATCCTGGCCGCGGACGAGATCGAGATCGCCTGGCTCAACGACCCGGCGATGCCCGAGGCGGCCAGGTCCGGGCTGCGAAGCAAGCTAGACCAGTACAAGAAGACCATTGCGCGCTACGAATCCGAACCCGAGACCAACGAGGGCAAGAAGGAACTGCTGCAGCGCGCCCGCGAGCACGAGAAGCTGCGCGACCATGCGCTCAAGCAGGACCCGTATTTCGACTACGCCGAGGCGCTGCTCCAGATCGCGATCGTGCTGATCTCGGTCGCGATCATCGCCAATCTGGCGTGGCTTGCGTTCTTCGGCGGTGCGGTCGGCCTGGTCGGGATGCTGTTGACCGTCAACGGATTCTATTTGCTGGTGGAGATCCCGGGCCTTTCCTGACCGAAGGCTCGGTCAGGGAGTGGAGGGCGGGTTGCACTCCGTGTTGACCCGCAGGCGCTGGCCGCCCACCTCGATGTCCTTGAGCTTGGGCGCAACGAGTTCGAGCCCGCCGCTCTTGAGCGCGTCGCGCGCGCCCTTGCAATTGATGTTGGCGAGCGTGCCGAGCAGGATCCATTGCCCGCCGACGTTACCGAACGCGGCGGCTGCACCGGGCGTTCCGATCACCACGATCTCGTCCTGAGCGTCGCCGTCGAGATCGACGAGCAACGCATCGCATCTCGCCTTGTCGGGCGCGGTCAGGCAGCGCGGCACGCGCCATTGCAAAGTACCCGTCCATTCCTGCCGCAAAAACGCGTCCGGCAACGCGGTGCGCCCGCCTGAATGCACGACCGTGATATTGGCCGCACGCGTTTCGGGCGTGGCCTTCGGTTGCACCTGCTCGCGCAATTGCCATGGCGTCTTGGCCGCGAGTGCCTGTTGCACGCGCTGCATGACCGCCGGTTCGCCGCCGTCGCGAGCGAGGCGTTCCAGCGCTTCGGTGCCGTAGCGTCCGGCATTGAAGCGCAGGAACGCGAAGTCGAAGCGCTCGGGCGCGACCTCTCCGGCGCGCAGGCGCGCAACCTGATCGGCGACCGAAATCCGGGCTGGATCGGCAATCGGGGAAACCAGCGCCACCAGCACCGCTACGATGGCCGAGGCGGTGAAGATGTTGGTGCGTTCGAGCTGCTTGAGGGCGAGCTGGGAGCGCGCGACGGCGAAGGCGTAGCCTGCCGCATAGCACGCACCGACCGCCACGCAGGCGAGCGCGATGATGCGCTGCGGCGTCCAGCCGTACTGCTGCACGCGAAGCATGAGGCCGTAGCCCGCCAGCACGATCAGCGGCACGAGCGCGACGGACGCGATCGCCCGGCTCCAGCGCAGGATCGGCGCAATCGGCGTTTCGGGCAGGCCGTCCTGATAGGCGGCGTTGATCAGGAACACCAGCGCCGCGACCGACGCCAGCAGGATGCCCGTTGCGCGGCGGGTGCTCCACAGGGGCTCCAGTCCGGCGAACGGCAGCGCAACCAGAAAGAGGACCGCGAACGCCGTCATCAGCGGCAGGAGCCACGACAGAAGGGTCAGCTTGAGCGTGCGCGCGCCGGCGACGAGCCCGGCGCTGACGTCGGTGACATGGACGGCGCAAGCCAGCGTCATCAGCGTGACGGGGATCGAAAACCAGAGCTGCTTGATCAGCGACGACAGAAACTCAACCTTGATGAGCATGAACAGCGATGCGCCGAGCCACAGCAGGCCCCAGAATGCGCCCACGAACAGCCCACACAGGACGGCCTGTACGCCGTGCTTCCATGACACGTCGAAATAGGTCGGGTAGCGCGCAATTGCGGCGCGGTCGGCGTCTCCCGCCGCGACCAGCGAATGAACGATGAACGTCGCGGCGGCCAGCGTGACCCAGGTCATGAATCCCGGCACGATGCGCGGAGCGTCCGCAGAGCCGGTCACCGGCTCGCGCCATATGTCATAGGCGCCGATCGCGGCACTGAAACCCAGGGCCGCAATCGTCCAGATCGCCAGGGTGCTGCGGCGCATGCTGCCGAGTCCCGCGATTGCGACGGTCGGGACGAACACCGCGACGGCCAGCGTTCCCGCATACAGCATGCCCTCGGTTGCCGGCCATGCCTTCGCCAAATGAGCGGCGTGGAGAAGATAGAGCGCCAGGCCCTGAGCAAGGCCGATTGCCGCGCGAACGACGGTGAGTTGCTGCATAGGCATATCCCGGCCTCAAGCGCTCTGCGCAAGCGGGTTGCACGGTTGCATCATGGCAATCGGACTGGAATCGCCGACCGGAGAAGATCGTCGGGCAATTGCGGTGGATTTGAGCCGATTCTGCCGGGAAAGCCCCTGCAAGAGTTCGCCCCGGCCCGGTTGCGTTACATCAACAGTCGGCCGGCCGTTCCTGCCTATCTGTGCGCTGCCGGAGGCAAGGAGCGGACACCGATGTCCAGGATCATGATCGTTGTCGGGCACGCGCAGCACACCACGTTCTGCGAGGCCCTGGGCCGCGCCTACCGCGACGGCGCCGAAAGTGCGGGCCATTCGGTGCGGCTGTTCGTGCTGTCGCAGATGCAATTCGATCCGATCCTGCGCGAGGGCTACCGGACGACCCAAACCCTGGAGCCGGACCTCGCCGACGCCTACGCGACACTCGCAGCCTGCGATCATCTGGTCCTGATCTTTCCGTTGTGGTGCGGGGACATGCCGGCGATCCTGAAAGGCTTCATCGAGCGCATCCTGCAGCCGGACCTGATTGCGCGCGAGAACACCGAGAACGCGATGAACTGGCGGATTTTCAGCAACAAGTCCGCGCGCATCGTCATGACCATGGGCATGCCGGTCTCGATCTACCGCTGGTACTATCGCGGTCATGCGCTGAAGCTGCTCAAGCGCAATATCCTACACTTCATCGGCATCAAACCGGCGCGCGACACGCTTTACGGCATGATCGGAACGTCGAAGCCGCAGCAGCGCGAGCGCTGGCTCGACGAGATGCGGGCGCTGGGAGCCGCCGCTCAGTAGCGCCGGCCCCGCCACGCAACGCGGTGGACTTCGCAGCGGGCGAGGCCGATGTCGCGCAGCGTGCGGTCGTCGAGCCGCAAGAGAGTCGTGAGGTTGCGCCGGTAGCGCTGCCAGCGCCGCAGACGTTGCAGCGCGGCGACGATGAACAAAAGCATGTTTGTATCCTGTGTATCGCGGGCTTGCGCGCCTGGGGCGACGCCGTCGTCTGGCTTGGTCGCGCGACACGCGGAAAGGTTCAAGGCGGGCCTCGCAAGGCGGGCGCGGACCGTCCATGCGCCTGCTAGGCTTTGCGCGCCACCGTTCGCACCGGCCGGAGATCCGTCATGCTCGGTACCGTCGTTCTCGCGCTCGATCTGTTCGGCACCGCGGTGTTCGCGGTCACCGGTGCGCTGGTCGCTTCGCGCAAGCGGATGGATATCGTCGGCTTCATGCTGCTTGGTGCCGCGACCGGTGTCGGCGGCGGCAGCGTGCGCGACATGATGCTCGGGCTGATGCCGGTGTTCTGGGTCAAGGAGCCGCTGTATCTGGCGATCTGCGTCGGAGTAGCTGCGGCGACGTTCTTTGTCGCGCACGTTCCGGAATCGCGTTACCGCGCATTGCTTTGGCTCGACGCGGCGGGACTCGCATTCTTCTGTGTGGTCGGCGCCGACAAGGCGCTCGCGGCCGGCGTGGGCGCATTCATCGCGATCGCCATGGGCGTGGTCACCGCGACCATCGGCGGCGCGATCCGCGATGTGCTCGGCGGGGAGAGTCCGCTGATCCTGCGCAAGGAAATTTATGTCACCGCGGCGCTCGCAGGCGCGTGCACCTACGTGGCGCTGGCCGCCCTGAGCGCGCCGCAGGCGGTGTCTGCGGTGGCCGGCTTCGCGGGCTGTTTCGTCATCCGCGCGCTGGCGCTGCGCCACGGCTGGTCGCTGCCGGTGTATCGCGCGCGCGAAGGACGCAGCGCCGAGGAGGTCGAGCGGTTGCGGAAAAGGTAGCTGCAGACGCGCGCGGCGCTAGGTCAGCCGCGCGGGGATGTCCTTCATGGTTGCGAACATGTGGTCCGGACGCGCATCCGCAAGCGCTGCCGGGTCGGCATAGCCCCAGGCGACCGCGCCGCTGGCGACCCCGGCTGTGCGGGCGGCTTCGATGTCGCGGATTTCGTCGCCGATGGAAATAGCGTCGGCAGCCGCGACGCCTGCCTGCCGCAGCACGCGGCGGAACTTCCGTGCCTTGCCGAACAGCGACGCGCCGCAGGCGAAGTGCGAGAACAGCCCGGCCAAGTCGCCGAGCTGGGCCCGCGCATTGGCCTCGTTGTCCGAAGAGACGAGCGCAAGGCGGACGCCGTTGGCCGCAAGCGCGCGCAGGGTCGCTTCCGCACCGGTAAACAGCGGGATGTCCGCGATGGCGTCGGCCTTCAAGCGTCGCATGCGGCGCGCAATCGGGGGAATTTTCCAGAGCGGCACGCCGAGGCGATGCAGCAGTTCGCGCGGGGGGAGGCGGCGCAGCCCTTCGATCTCGCCGTCGGCGACTCGGCGGAAGCCGAATTCATTCGCCATCGCCGGCAGCGTCCGCAGAAACCATGGGAAGCTGTCGGCGAGCGTGCCGTCGAGATCGAAGATGGCGAGCCTGTAGCGCAGCGCGGCTACTTTTCAACCTTGCCGCCGGATTCGGCCCAGTCCTTGAAGCCGCCGAGGTTGTAAACCTTCTGGTAGCCGAGGTCCAAAAGCAGCTTGCCGGCGAGCGCCGCGCGGCCGCCGCCCGCGCAATGCAGAATGATCGGCCGGTCCTTGGCGAAGCTCTTGTCGTGGGTGGCGGACTCGCTGCAGGCCTTGAACTCCAGCGAGCCGCGCGGCACGTGCAACGCGCCCGCGGCCTTGCCGGTGGCGGCAAGCTCGGAGCTGTCGCGGATGTCGACGATCAGCGCGCCGTTCGCCGCCATCTCCTGCGCCTCCTTGCCGGAGATTTTCGGAACCGCGGCGTGGGCGGCTTCGAGCAGTTGCTTGGAGGTCACGGGCATGGACGCATTCCTTTGTTCTGAACGAAAGGGGCGGCATCCTAGCGTGGGTGCCGCCGAAGGGGAAACCGCTTCGCGTGCTCAGTTCAGCTTCACGCCGGTCTGATCGACAATGCGCTTGAAGGCTGCCGCTTCGCTCCTGATGCGCTCGGCCAGCGCCGCCTGGCTGATCGGCGAGGCCTCCATGCCGAGCTCGTTGAAGCGCTTGCGGATCGCTTCGTCCTTGAGGATTTTGAGCAGTTCAGCGTCGAGCCGCGACACGACGGCGGCGGGCGTCCCCGCGGGGACATAGACGCCGAGGTTGAGGCCTGCGTCGACGTTGAGCTTGCTGTCGGTCATGGTCGGCCACTGCTTCAGGAACGACGCCCGCTCGCGGCCGAGCACCGCCACGACCTTGATCTTGCCGTCGTCGACCAAGCCCTTCACCGAGGTGTAGGTCGTGACCCCGAGCGCGGTGTCGGCCGCGGCAAGGCCGTTCACCAGCGCGACGCCGCCGCGGTAGGGCACGTGCAGCAGCTTGATGCCGGCCTCGAGCGCGAGCCACTCCACCGCGAGCTGGTTGATGGTGCCGTGGCCGGGCGAGCCAAAGGCGATCTTGCCAGGCTCGGCCTTGGCCTTCGCGATCAACTCGGCGACGCTGGAAATGCCGCTCTTCGGATGCGTCAGCAGCAGCAGCGGCACGGTCGCGATGCGCGTGACCGGGATCAGGTCCTTGTAGGGATCGTAGGCGTGTTTCGGCATCAGCGAGGGCACGGTGATGAAGTCGCCGGTCGCGAACAGCACGGTGTAACCGTCGGGCGGCGACTTGACCGCGGCGTCGACGCCGATCGTGCCGCTCGCGCCGCTGCGGTTTTCGATCACCACCGGCTGGCCGAGCGCGTCGGCGAGCTTCTGGCCGACGATGCGCGCGCCGACGTCGGTGACGCCGCCGGCGGGGAACGGCACGATCATTTTGACGGTGCGGCTGGGATAGGTCTGGGCGGAGGCGGGCGCGGCGAACGGCGCAAGCGCGAGCATTCCGGACATCAGGGCGACGGCAAACCGCATGGCGAGGTTTCCTTCTTGTGGCCCGGCTGGCGCGAATGGTCCCGCAAAGCGGGTGCGGGCGCAAGGCGCGCGTTCTCCGCGGCGCTCAGCGCGGCTGCGGCGCGTCGGCCCAGGCGAGGAAGCGCTCGACGATTTCGGCGAGCCGCATTGCGTCGCCCGCGCCATGCCATTGCCCGTCCTGCAACCGGCACGAGCGGTGGCAAGTTTGCGCCCGCGCCGTCAGCCGGTGACTTCTTCGCACCAGTCGGCGAACGCCATGACGTGATCCGCATAAAGCTCGGCGCGCGGGCCGCTGCCGTTGTATCGGCGGACGCCTTCGCGCCGGGCGCCCCCGGACAGCGCGAAGGTTCGGTCGAGCTCGCGAGTCATCCGCTCGATGCACGGGCCGATATCGTGCCAAAGCAGATTTTCGAAGAAACTCTGGTCGTTGCGAACGTGCTGCAGATCGTACTGAAAAATGCCATAGCCCTTGTAGACGATTTGAGCCGGTGACAGTCCGCGCAACGCGCGCGCTTTGTTCGCTTCCGCAATCAGCTTGTTCGTGAACGCTTGGCCGAATTCGTTGCGGAATTCGGCTGTGTTCCTGGGGAACGCGCTTCGCGGAGCGCCGGCGACGTCGCCGCTTGCATCGCCGACCATCAGGGGCAGAAGGTCATCGGCGTCCATTGTGCTGCTGCGGCTGATCCAGATGAAGCCGGTTTCCTTGCATGCGATCGCACAGGCAATGGCCGCGTCGTAGGGCTTTCCGGCCACGGCATTGCCGATCTCGGAGGCGAAGTTCGACATCAACCAGGCTGTGCCCTTGAGAACCTGCTGCTTCGTGAGCGGGAGGGACATGGCTATGACTCACTTCAGGGATTGAACGACGCAGATGTAGGGGCTGTTCTTGCGCTGAATGACGAGGCCGTCTTCATCCAGCGCGACGCGCTTTCGACCGACCGATCCGGGATCGCCCTCGTTGCCGCCGATGGTTGTGGCGATCCACGGCGAAATTGTTCAAGGTTGCTATCAGAACTTCTTTCGCGTGGCGTTGCAGGCGAGGAAAGCGATTGGCGTCCGGCCCTGCGCAGGTTCTGAGCGCCTCAACAGCCTGTCGATAAGTCTCCTCGGATACTGGCTGTTCGCGATCTTTTAAGACCGAGCCAAGATTTAGTAGGGTTCTAAGATCTGTGAAACTTCCTAATTTATCTTTCCGACCAATGTGTTTGCGTGGCTCTGCGATAAATTGCCGATACAAATCGGCGTAGACGTTGGAGCCTTCTCGCTGAAAGGCAAGCGCCGCCATATGTGCAATGCTTGATTTCAGATAAGCTCGCTCGTCGTCAGTCCAGGATGAACGTGCTTCTAAAACTGCTTTGTCCATTGTCAGCGCGGCGTCGTAAAATTTTCGATTGTCAAACTTGTTTCCAAGCGCGCTCAAGTCATAATCTGTAGTAGTGATCACATCCAAAAGCTCACCGTTGTCCAGATGTCTTGCAACTCGCTCCACGAACTTGATTGTCTCTAGAGGTTCGTTGGGATCAAAGCTACGTAGTTCTGCAAGGCTTTCGACTTTCGGAAAGCAATAGGCAATTCCAGATAAGCGCTGGTATTGCGCATCATTATTGGAAACAGCGACAATCTGCATAGCCCTTGCAGCCATCAACGCATAGTCGGCATCAGTTTCGGCGCTCATTTGTTTGACAAAGGTGAGTTGTTGCCGGCGTATTTGAAGCAATTCCATCGCTACTTCAGCAGCCATAGTCGTCTGCTGATGATCTTCAAATGTTTTGATCGCTCGTTCCAGCAAGGAGCGAGCCTCACTCAATTGTTCCGGGTTAGGGTCGGCCCAATTGGACTTACGAATTAGAATCGCGACATTGACGGCGGCTTCGGAGAATTGGATCGGATCACGAGCATGTTCAGCAATCCTCAGTCTGGACCGAGCCTCGGTCTCGAGCGCTTGACGCTCTTCTGACGAGGACGTTTGGCGCACAATTTCAGCGGACAGCCGCCAATATTCGGTATCTATCCGACGACGCCAACTATTGGATAAGGCCGGCGCATCTGTATGCGCTAACCTTTTTAGTTTGACCGAAAGGTGGCGCAACTCATCTACGCTCACCGTTTCGGGTTCGGATAGGGCGACCTGCGTTAGTCGGGCCGCCTCGAAAGCAATGGCGCCAGCGAGCGCCCCATCAAAATCTTTTGCGCGTTTGTCAAAATCGATCCTCCGTACTTCAATAAGCCCTGTCTTGAGATCTGTGCCGACGAGCCGGATAATTCCTATGCTGTCATTCTTGATTCGCTGGCCCCAAACCAAAATATCGCCGCCGGTTTGCTCAAGCCAATATTTGGCACGTTCAATTGCATAGTCATGCGTCTTGGTTTCATCGCCGCTTGGCAATGGCAAAGGAAACGTCATTACATAGAACGGCCGTGTCGTTGGATCATGCCACCCCGCGAAGGCTCGAAAAGCTGTTTCAAGTCGGGCATTAATTTCGTTTCCAATTGTGCTTCTTTCGTCGTTAATAATTGGGCATCGGACTATTACGAATGCGCCATTGCTAATAGCGCGAATGGTAGCAGCACGCCATCTGCATATGAGGGTGCGCCACAGGCGGCGGCTGGCAAGAAACCCAACCAATGCAACAATTGTTAGCACCACCAAAGCGGCCGTAACTTCGATGGCCACGTGATGCACGAATTTTTCAGTATTTATGCCGAAAAAGGATTCAATCCATTGCGATAGCGAACGCGCGACGGCCTTAACACCCCCCTCTTTAAAGGCCCCCCAAATCCCTTCGAATGCCATTTCTAGCCCCCGACAACGATTAGAATCGTCGTCTACTCCGCCGCCTCGATCCTCTTCTTTCCCGCCGCCCTTGCTTCTTTCCGCCCCATCCGCCTTCGACCTGCGGGCTACGGCGGACAAGACACCGGCACTATTCCGCGGCTTGAATGCGCTTCTTCGGCCTTTCCTGCCTTCCCAAGACGGGCTTCAAGAACTCGCCCGTATAACTGCCCTTCACCTTCAACACATCCTCCGGCGTGCCCGCCGCCACGATTTCCCCGCCGCCGTCGCCGCCCTCGGGGCCGAGGTCGACGATCCAGTCCGCGGTCTTGATCACTTCGAGGTTGTGCTCGATCACCACCACGCTGTTGCCGCTCTCGACCAGCTCGTGCAGCACTTCGAGCAGCTTCGCCACGTCGTGGAAATGCAGCCCGGTGGTGGGCTCGTCGAGGATATAGAGCGTGCGCCCGGTGGCGCGCTTGCTCAGCTCCTTGGCGAGCTTCACGCGCTGCGCCTCGCCGCCGGAAAGCGTCGTGGCCTGCTGGCCGACGTGGATGTAGTCGAGGCCGACGCGGTGCAGCAGCGCCAGCACGTCGCGCACCCGCGGCACCGCCTTGAAGAACTCCAGCGCCTCCTCGACCGTCATGTCGAGCACGTCGGCGATCGACTTGCCCTTGAACAGCACCTCCAGCGTCTCGCGGTTGTAGCGCTTGCCCTTGCAGACGTCGCAGGTGACGTAGACGTCGGGCAGGAAGTGCATCTCGATCTTGATCACGCCGTCGCCCTGGCAGGCCTCGCAGCGGCCGCCCTTGACGTTGAAGCTGAAGCGGCCGGGCTCGTAGCCGCGCGCTTTGGCCTCGGGCAGGCCTGCGAACCACTCGCGGATCGGCGTGAACGCGCCGGTGTAGGTCGCGGGGTTGGAGCGCGGCGTGCGGCCGATCGGCGACTGGTCGATGTCGATGATCTTGTCGAGGTGCTCGATGCCCTCGATGCGGTCGTGCGGGGCGGGGGCTTCCGACGCGCCGTTGATCTTGCGGGCCAGCGCCTTGTAGAGCGTGTCGACCAGCAGCGTCGACTTGCCGCCGCCGGAGACGCCGGTGATGCAGGTGAACAGGCCGAGTGGGATTTCCGCGGTGACGTTTTTCAGGTTGTTGCCGCGCGCGTTGACGATCTTCAGCGCGCGGCGGGCGTTGCGCGGCCGGCGCTCGGGGATCGGCACCACCAGCTCGCCGGAGAGGTATTTGCCGGTGAGGGACTTTTTCTCGCCGATGAGGTCATCGACCCGGCCCTGCGCCACGATCTCGCCGCCGTGGATGCCGGCGCCGGGGCCGATGTCGAGCACGTGGTCGGCGGTGCGGATGGCGTCCTCGTCGTGCTCGACCACGATCACGGTGTTGCCGAGGTCGCGCAGGCGTTTCAAGGTTTCGAGCAGGCGCGCGTTGTCGCGCTGGTGCAGGCCGATGCTGGGCTCGTCGAGCACGTAGAGCACGCCAGTGAGGCCGGAGCCGATCTGCGAGGCCAGCCGGATGCGCTGGCTCTCGCCGCCGGAAAGCGTGCCGGAGGCGCGGGAGAGGGTGAGGTATTCGAGGCCGACGTCGACCAGGAACTTCAGCCGCTCGCGGATTTCCTTCAGCACCCGCCCGGCGATCTCGTTCTGCTTGGGAGTAAGCCTCTGGGGTAGCCCAAGGAACCATTCGCCTGCGCCTTTGACCGACATTTGCGACACCTCGCCGATGTGGCGGTCGGCGATCTTGACGCACAGCGCCTCGGGCTTGAGGCGGAAGCCTGCGCAGGCGGCGCAGGGGATGTCGGTGAAGTACTTCTGCAATTCCTCGCGCGCCCAGTCGCTCTCGGTCTCCTTGAAGCGGCGTTCGAGATTGGTGACGACGCCCTCGAACGGCTTTTTCGTTTGATACGAACGCATGCCGTCGTCGTAGACGAACCTGATCTCGTCCTCGCCGGAGCCGTGCAGGATCGCGTCCTGGGTTTTCTTCGGCAGGTCCTTCCACTTGGTGTCGAGCGTGAACTTGTAGTGCTTGCCGAGCGCCTCCAGCGTCTGGACGTAATAGGGTGAGCTTGATTTCGCCCACGGCGCGATCGCGCCTTTGCGCAAGGTCGCGTCGCGGTCGGGGATCACCAAGTCGGCGTCGATGTGCTGCTCGACGCCAAGCCCGCCGCACGCAGGGCACGCGCCGAACGGGTTGTTGAACGAGAACAGCCGCGGCTCGACCTCGGGGATGGTGAAGCCCGACACGGGACACGCGAACTTCTCCGAGAACACCAGGCGTTCGGCGTTCTCGTTGCGCCCGGCGTTGGCCTTGGCGCGCACGGCGGTGGAGTCGGCGAGTTCGATCACCGCCATGCCGTCGGCGAGCTTGAGGCACTGCTCCAGCGAGTCCGCGAGCCGCGTCGCGATGTCCGGCCGCACCACCAGGCGGTCCACCACCACGTCGATGTCGTGGGTGAACTTCTTGTCGAGCGGCTTGACCTCGCCGATTTCGTGGAACGCGCCGTCGACCTTGACGCGCTGGTAGCCCTTCTTGAGGTACTCGGCGAGCTCCTTGCGGTACTCGCCCTTGCGGCCGCGCACGACGGGCGCCAGCACGTAGATGCGCGTGCCCTCGGGCAGCGCCAGCACCCGGTCGACCATCTGCGAGACTGTTTGACTCTCGATGGGAAGCCCGGTCGCTGGCGAATAGGGCACGCCGACGCGCGCCCACAGGAGCCGCATGTAGTCGTAGATTTCGGTGACGGTGCCGACGGTGGAGCGCGGGTTGCGCGAGGTGGTTTTCTGCTCGATGGAGATCGCGGGCGACAGGCCGTCGATCTGGTCGACGTCCGGCTTCTGCATCATCTCCAGGAACTGCCGCGCGTAGGCGGAGAGCGACTCCACGTAACGGCGCTGGCCCTCGGCGTAGATGGTGTCGAAGGCGAGCGACGACTTGCCGGAGCCCGACAGGCCGGTGAACACCACCAGCCGGTCGCGCGGGATCTCGACGTCGATGCCCTTGAGATTGTGCTCGCGCGCACCGCGGATCGCGATCACGCGGCGGTCCTGTGCGTCCTTCGCCGCCGCGCCCCGCTCGGAATGGCGCGCGCCGGCCTTGCGGCCCTGCTCGAAAAGATCGTTCATGAAACCCGCCGGTCCGGCCGCAATGAGGGAAGAAGCTCAGCGGAACGTAGTAAGAACGGTGGCGTTCCGCCAGCCCGAATTATTGCAGGCCATTCGGCGTTCCGGCGGCGCGCTGTGGACAAATCGAGGCGGCCGGACCGGCGCGGTCAGGGCGCGCGCCGCTGCACCCAGAACTGGTACATGCCGGAAAACGTCGTGGGATTGTCGCGCTCGAAGGCGTGCCATCGGCGCAGGTCGGTGCGCGTGGGCTCGTCCGGAAAGCGCTCGCCGTAGCGGCCGAGGACGCGCACGTCGGTCTCGAAGCCGAGGAAGGCGAGGCCCGCCTCGTCGAGGAAGGCTGCGATCTGCGGCAGCGTGAAACGGTGCTCCTGCACGTGGAACACCAGGTCGCGGCAGTCGCTGACCGAAAAGAAGTCGGGGCTCTCGGCGACCAGCCGGACCAGGTCGCCTTCCGGCAGCGCCAGCACGTCCTGGCGGAAGCGGCGGATGTCGCCGGCGGTGCGTCCGTAGCCGCGCGCTGCGACGAAATCGCGCGCGGCGACGATGTGCGGGCGCGCCAATTCGCTGTAGAGCGCGATCCGCATCGCCCCATCGGGCTTGAGCAGCGACAGCAGCACGCGCCAGCCTTCCAGCGGGTCGCGCAGATGATGCAGCACGCCGCCGCAGTCGATCACGTCGAAGCGGCGCCCGATCGTGCCGAGCTTGAGGATGTCGGCCTGGCCGTATTCGATGTTGCGCAGGCCGAGCGCGTCGGTCTGGCGCTTGGCGTAGGCAAGGCTTGCGGCGCTGAGATCGACGGCGAGCACGCGCGCGCCGGCGATGCGCTGCGCCACGTCGACGAGCTGCTGGCCCGTGCCGCAGCCCGCAACCAGCACTTCGGGATGCGCGCCCGAGCCGGTGCTGCGGAACGGCGCGCCGGGGAATTGGTTGCGCAGCCGCTCGTCGATCGGCGTCGGGCGGCTTGCGGGCGCGGCTTTGCGCCAGCGCGGGTAGGGGTTCTCTTCGTATTGGGCCTGCACCAGGACCGAGACCTCGTCCTCGATCGGGGTCAGGCGCGGCAGCGCCGCGGCGATCCGGCGTTCCGCTTCGGGCTCCGTGATTTGCTGGGCGAGCAGCGCGGCCACCGGCTCGGGCCAGGCGCTACCGAGCAGGGCGGCGCAATGCTGCAGGCGGTGCAGCGGCTCGTAGGCGGCGAGCGCCGCAACGTGAATGGCCGGAACCGCGCGACCGCCGGCCAACTCGCGTTCGGTGGTTTCCTTCAGCGCAGCGTGCCGTTTCGCCTCGTCGTCGGCGACGGCAAAGGCGTATTCGTTGAAGAAGCATTGCCGGGCCAGCGCGGCGTGGAACGCCAGGATATCGGCGTCGGCGGATGCGTCCGGCGCTGCGGCGCATGCGGCGTCGAGCAGGGTCCGCCGCGCCGAGGTGAGATAGCGCTCCAGCGCGACATCGTCGGAGCGCGCATTCTCCAGAAGGCAGCGCAGCAGCGCGTCGCGCGCCACGTCTGTCAGCGGGCGATTGGCGTAGAGCCGTGCCGCCGCCAGCCGTTCCGGCCAAGCTGCGGCGGCGGCCGCAATGTCCGCCGCGATGGCGGGATCGGACTTGATGAGCCGCGCCGCATGCCGCGTCAGGTCGGACGGCCGGCCCCACGGCTCCGACATGGCGCGGATCAGCAGCCCGCGCATTTCTTCGGTCTGTGGAATCGCGGACGGCCGGTACTGAATGCAGCACAGAAACAGCGCGCGGCTCTCCTGCAGTTCCTCGCGGCGCAACGCGTTCAGCACTGCCTCGATCGCGCGTGGCGCATCGCCGGCACCCAGCAGCGCAACGGCGAGCGTGTTGTAGCCCGGCACGTAGTCGGGCCTCACCGCCAGGATCTGCTCGAAATGCGATGCGACGGCGGCGTGCCGCGACAGCGAGAGCAGGAGCGAGCACAGTTCGTTGTGGGCGTCCATCTGGTCCGGGCGCAACTCGATGGCGCGCAGATAGCAGGCGATGGCGTCGTCGCTGCGTCCCTCGCTGCGATGGACTTTGCCCAGGCCGATATGGGCATGGAGATGGCCGGGTTCGCGCGCCAGGACGCGCTCGAAGGCGTCGCGGGCCTCGCCGGCGCGTCCGGCGTCCAGGGCGATGACGCCGAGATTTTGCAGGCAGCTCGTCAGGCTCGGGTCGAGCGCGAGAGCCTTGCGATAGGCCGCTTCGGCGTCCGTGAGCCTACCGGCCCTATGGTGCGCAAATGCGTCGGCGGAAAGCCGCGCAGCTTCGCTCTTTGAGGGCGGACGAGGGGTGGATGCAACGGCCGCCGGCGCGCTGCGGACCTGAGCTTGCGCGGCTCGCCGCTGCCGTCTGTTCATTGCCAAATCCGTTCGCGTGGCCGGCCGGAATCGAATCGTGCGCCACGTTACCAGATCGTCGCACCTTGCTCGTAAAGCAAAGGCCGGCCTCGCGGCCGGCCCTGCTCACCCCCCGATTGTTCGCTGGTTCAGCGCGTCGGGCCAAAGCGATAGTTGATGCCGGCGCGCACGATGCTGGTGTCGAGGCGCACGTCGGTCGGGCCGGCAACGCCGGTGCACACCGCAGCGCTGCACGACATCTTGCCGAGGTCGGCGTAGAGATACTCGACCTTCGCCGTCCACGGTCCGGCCAGCGCCCATTCGATGCCGGCGCCGGCCGTCCAGCCCACTTCGGTAGAGCTCTGGGTGCCGCCGCCGCCGACCGCCTCGATGTCGCCGAATGCCGCGCCGCCGGTGATGTAGGGCAGTACGCTGCCGAAGGCGTGTCCGACGCGGCCGCGGACGGTTGCGAGCCAGTTGTTGCGGGTCTGGCAGTTCGGCACGCAGTTGGTCGTGGTCGAGCCGCGGATGTTGCTCCAGGAGCCGTCGCCTTCCAGGCCGAGCACCCAGTTGCCGGTCTGCCAGTTGACGCCGAGCGTGCCGCCGAGCAGCGCGCCGTCGACGTTGAATCGTCCGGTGGACAGGCCGGTCGCGGTGTCGGTCCAGCGCGAGTCGCCGAAGCCGTAGCCGCCCTGGATGCCGAGGTACCAGCCGCTCCAGTTGTACGCCAGCGGCACATAGGCCGGAGCCTTGGCCGGCATGCGCGCCGGAATATCGGCGGCGAGAGCGGGCGACGCTGCAAACGCAAATGACGCGACGCCTGCGAGCAACAAACGCTTCATGACAAAACCTCCACTGACTGCCGGCGCCGCCACGTCGGAGGCGCTCGTTCGTTCGCAGCTGAGGTCTGTCTAGACGAAGCGAACGCGCAATTGGTCGCGCGCGCGCAACACCCTCACCGGCGCGCCGTGGCGGGAAGCCGGGCGAATTCGGGCGGCATTGCGACGGCGGAACAAAAGCCCGAACCGGTTACCGCAAATCGCACTCCGCTACCGCCGGGGCGGGTTCCGGCGCGCACGTCGCGGCATGCGCCGAAAAACAAAGGGCCGGCGCGAGGCCGGCCCTTTGATCGGAGATGCACGCCGCGTCAGGGCATGAAGCGATAGTTGACCGCGCCGCGGATGATGTCGTTGTCGAGACTGCCGACCGCCGCTGTCACGCCGGCTGCATTGCGAACGTTGAAACCATCCAGCGACACGTGCAGGTATTCGAGCCGCGCGCTCCACCATTGATTGAAGGCGTAGTCGACTCCCACCCCGATCGCCCAGCCGATGCTGGTGTCGTCGCCGGTGAACCCAGGCGCACTGGCCGAGCGTCCGCCGTAGGCGAGGCCGGCGGTGAAGTAGGGTAGCCAGCGGTCCATGACGGAATAGCCAACCCGGCCGCGGAGGGTTCCGAACCAGTCGAGGTCTTGGCTGACGGAAATCGTCGCGCCGTTGCTGGCTACGACGCTCCTGCTGCCGCTCTGGCCGCTGATCTGGATGTCGGTTTCGATACCGAACACCCAGCGGCTCATTTGCATATTGTAGCCGACTTGGCCGCCGAAAACGATGCCGTCGACCTGATCGCCCAGCCCGCCGCCGAGATTGAGGCCTGCGTACCAGCCGCCCCAGTGGAACGGAAGAATTGCGGGTCCGCGCACCGGAGCCATTTCCATCCGGCTCGGCCTGATGTCTGCCGCGAAGCTAGATGCCGTCATGGCTGCGAGAGCCACGGTCGCAACGATAAGACGCTTCATGACGCACTCCACTCCCGCGCCCCTTGCGGGCCCTTGTTGCTCTGAGAATTTTCTCAGTTGTGCCGATGTTAAGGCTTTTTGGTGCGAAAAAGCGTATCCGAAAGGCCACACCTGCGCAAATATGGCGCATCCGATCGTTCAAGTTATCCACTTGAAATAGCGAGCGTTTTTGAGAGTGTTCGGAGCGCTCTGCGGAATTTCTGTGCGCTGGCGGGGGAAATTTCCGAAATCGGGCGATTTTCCGGCGGCCGCGCGCAGGCGAGGGCAGGGCGGCGCAGCCGGGTTGCCCGGCTGCTCGCGCATCCCGCAGTTGGACGCGGGACGCACATGCTGCGACGTCTCGGACGTTGCGTCAGAACTTGTAGTTCAGGCCGACGCGCAACAGGTGCGTCTTGAAGCTGACGTAGGTCGGCGAGATCGCGCTGCACGCCAGGCTGCAATCGAAATCGCCGAGATCGGCATAGAGATATTCGCCCTTGGCCGACCAGTTGCCCATGAAGGCGTATTCGATGCCGCCGCCGACGGTCCAGCCGATCCGGGTCTTGCTTGCGGCGGTCATGCCCGGCGCCGCGGCCTTGATCTCGCCCGCGGCCAGGCCGCCGGTCATGTAGGGAAGGACACGGTCGAAGGCGTAGCCGATGCGGCCGCGCACCGTGGTGAGCCAGGTGGCGCTGGTTTCGCAGCCGGCACCGCAATTGGTCGTGGTGGTGCCTTTGATCCAGCTCCAAGCGGCGTCGGCTTCGAGGCCGAACACTGTGCCGCCGGTCTGGACGTTGTATCCCAACGTGCCGCCGAGCAGGGCGCCGTCGACGTTGAAGTTGCCCGTGGTCGCAGCAACGTTGGTCCAGTTCGACGTGCCGGAGCCGTAGCCGCCGAGGATGCCGGCGTAGAGGCCGGTCCAGGTGAAGAACGGTACGAAGGCCGGCGCTCGCAGCGGCGGCGCGCGCCGCGACGGCGGCGGATCGGCCGCCATCGCCGCCCCGGCCGAAAGCGCCATCACGGCGGCGGTTGCGAGCAAGAGTCGTTTCATCGGGGTCTCCCTGCCCGCGCGGACGTGGCTTTGATTGTCGACCGGGTCGTTACGCACAGGATTTGCACAGCCTGTGAATATGTGAGTCGCGCGGAAAGGGCGTCGTGAAACTGCAACAGCGGCAAGGAAATCGTTCGCTGCGGGCCGCGGCCGCCCGGCTGGGGATAGCTGTGGGCGGGTGGGGAAACGAGGCGGGGCTTGCGTTCCAGGATTGCGGCGTGATAAGAACAAAAAGAGAACATTGCCGCGGCCGCCGTTGCGCGCTACGGCCGCGGCATTTTGTGGATAACGGCTTTCGCGCTTGTGGCGCGGGACCCGGGCACTAGGTTGCGAAGCGACATTTGGTTGCGAGCGAAGACACACTTGGCTGCGGAGCGCGGCGGCGGTCGCCGGGTTTCAGCGCCAAACGGCGAAGCGGGCGGCGGAGCGGGAGAGCGTCATGGCGGGTTCGGTGAACAAGGTGATCCTGATCGGCAATCTCGGCAAGGATCCGGAGATCCGCCGCACCCAGGACGGGCGGCCGATCGCCAATCTGTCCGTCGCAACATCCGAGTCCTGGCGCGACAAGAACACCGGCGAGCGCAAGGAAAAGACCGAGTGGCACCGCGTCGTGATCTTCAACGAAGGTCTTTGCAAGATCGCCGAGCAGTATCTGAAGAAGGGCTCGAAGGTTTACCTCGAAGGCCAATTGCAGACCCGCAAATGGCAGGACAAGGACGGCCAGGACAAGTATTCGACCGAAGTCGTGCTGCAGGGCTTCAACTCGCAGCTCACGATGCTGGACAGCGCGCGCGGTGGCGGCGGCGGCGCCGACATGGGCGACAGCGACTTCGGCTCGCAGGCACCCGCGCCGCGCCGGCAGCCGGCGATGGCCGGCGGCGGCAAGCGCGCCGACATGGACGACGAGATTCCGTTCTGAGTTTTGCGCTCCCCGGCAAGGCGGCGCGTATTCTGCTGCCGCCGCGCCAGTATCCCGCGTAATTCCAGCGTCAGCGTGTCGATCCTGAAACGGGGCCGCCGCCATGCGCGTGCTCGTGACCGGAGCCTATGGGCTGATCGGCTCGGCCGTGCTCGCGCGTCTGCGCCGGGGCGGCCATGACCTGATCGCGGCCGGTCGCAGCATCGAGGCGGCGCGGCGGCGCGCACCGTTCGCGCGCTGGGTCGAGGCCGACTTCAACCGCCTGACGCGCCCCGAGGACTGGCTCCCGCTGCTCGACGGCGTCGACGCCGTGGTCAATTGCGTCGGCGTCCTGCAGGACGGCGCGGGCGACCGGGTGCGGCGGGTGCAGGTGACTGCGACCAACGCGCTGTTCACCGCCTGCGAGCGGCGCGGCGTCAAACGTGCGATCCACATCTCCGCGGTGGGCGCCGAGCGCGGCGCGCCGACAAAGTTCGCGCGCAGCAAGGCCATCGCCGAAGAGCACCTGCAATCGCTCGATCTCGACTGGGCGATCCTGCGTCCCGGCCTCGTGATCGCGCCAGCCGCCTACGGCGGCACCGCGATGCTGCGCGGGCTCGCAGGATTGCCGTGGCGCATCCCGCTGGTGTCGGCCGATGCCCGCATTCAGATCGTCGGCGTCGACGATCTCGCCGAGACCGTCTCGCGCTGTCTTGCGCCCGACGCGCCGGTGCGCGTGCGATGGGACATCGCCTGTCCGCAGGAGTTCACGCTCGCCAGGATCGTCGTGGCGTTCCGCGAATGGCTCGGGCTGCCGCCCCGGCCGTTTGTTACGGTGCCGCGCGGGATCGCCACACTGGTGTCGCGGATCGCCGACGCGCTCGGTTATCTCGGCTGGCGCAGCCCCGCGCGCACCACGGCGCTGAAGCAGCTTTCGGCTGGTGTGCTCGGCGATCCGCTGCCCTGGATGGCGGCGACCGGCATTCGCCCGAAAAGCCTGGACGACGTGCTGGCGCAGATGCCCGCGAGCGTCGCAGACCGCTGGTTCGCGCGGCTTTATCTTCTGAAGCCGGTCGCGATCGCGGGGCTTGCGCTGTTCTGGCTGCTGACCGGCCTGATCGCGCTTGGGCCGGGGCGCGACGCCGCGCTGGGCCATCTGCTGGCGGCGGGATTTCCGGCCTGGTTTGCGGAGCCGTTCCTGATCGCGGGCGCGCTGCTCGACGTCGTGCTCGGCCTCATGCTGCTGGTGCGGCGGACCGCCAGGCTGGCGCTGCTGACGATGCTCGCTGCGACGCCGTTCTATCTGCTGGCGGGCACGCTGTTCGCGCCGCAGCTTTGGCTCGATCCGCTCGGGCCGCTGTTGAAGGTCGTGCCGATGCTGGTCGCGACCGCCTTGACGCTCGCAATCATGGACGACCGATGAGCCTGCATCTCTATCTGGCGCTTAAGCTCGTACACATCCTCGGTGCAACCGTGCTGTTCGGCACCGGGCTCGGCATCGCCTTCTTCATGTGGCAGGCGCACCGCTCCGGCGACCCGGCGGCGATCGCACACACCGCGCGAACGGTCGTGATCGCGGATGCGCTGTTCACCGCCACCGCCGTATTGGTGCAGCCGCTGTCGGGCTGGGCGCTGATGACGGTGACAGGCATCGCGCTGGACCAGTTTTGGATAAAGGCCGCACTCGCGCTCTACGTTTTCGTCGGCCTTTGCTGGCTGCCGGTGGTGTGGATCCAGCTCAAGCTGCGCGATCTCGCGGACGCGGCGTCGCGCGGCGGGACGCCGCTGCCGGAGCGTTACCACTTCCTGATCCGCGTCTGGTTCTGGCTCGGCTGGCCGGCGTTCGCCGGCGTGCTCGCGATCCTCGTGCTGATGCTGTGGAAGCCGCAGTGACGACGGCTCACCAGCCGAAGGCCTGGCGCGCGCCGTCGACCACGAACTGAACCGCGAGCGCCGCGAGGATCACGCCCAGCAGCCGCGACAATACGATGTTGCCGGTGATGCCGAGAAGCTTGCCGATCTTTTCGGCGGCGATGAAGCAGAGCACGCAAGCCGCCGCGACCGCGACGATCGCGCCGATCAGGATTCCGATCCACAGCGGGCGGCCGCCGGCCTGGCCCGCGAGCAGGATGGTCGCGGTGATGGCGCCGGGCCCGGCCATCAGCGGGATCGCGAGCGGGAAGGCGGCCATGTGGTGGATGTGTTCCTCGACCGCCTGCTCGGCGTCCTTGCTGGTGCGCTCCTGGCGCACGCCGAACACCATCTCCGATGCGATGGCGAACAGCAGCAAGCCCCCGGCGATGCGGAACGCCGGCAGCGAGATGCCGAGTTGCCGTAGGAGCCAGTCGCCGATCAGCGCCGAACCGATCAGGATTGCGGTGGCGATCGCGGCCGCACGCAGCGCCACCTCGCGCCGGTAGCGCGCCGAAAGTCCGTCGGTGACCGACAGAAAGATCGGCACGAGCCCGACCGGATCGACCACGAGCAGCAGCGTGACGAGGGCTGAGATGAGGAATTCGACCGGCATTGCAAAACCCTAAGCGCGCCGCCACGGCGGGTCCACAACGGCGCGACTTGCACCTTTGCGGAGGCGGCCTTCGGGCGGCATTGGGGCAGGCCGCGGGTGCAGCCGCAAGGCATTGAAATCGCGCCGGAAAATCATATGTATCGGCGGCTGTTTCGGGTGGCCTGACCGGCTTGAATCAGCTAAGAAAAATTGCACCGGATTCGTTTCGATTTCCGGCGCCATTCCGATCGGGAATTTTTCACTTGGCCGATACCGAAAATCCTCCCGGGGGGCAGCCGCCCTCCGACGTCCGCCCGGTTTCCATCGTCGAGGAGATGAGGCGCAGCTACCTCGATTACGCCATGAGCGTGATCGTGTCGCGCGCGCTGCCCGACGTGCGCGACGGGCTCAAGCCCGTGCACCGGCGCATCCTCTATTCGATGCACGAGCAGGGCCACACGCCCGACAAGAAATACGTGAAATCGGCGCGCGTGGTCGGCGACGTGATGGGCAAGTATCACCCGCACGGCGACACCGCGATCTACGACGCGCTGGTGCGCATGGCGCAGGATTTCTCCATGCGCCTGATGCTGATCGACGGCCAGGGCAACTTCGGCTCGGTCGACGGCGATGCGCCGGCGGCGATGCGCTACACCGAATGCCGGCTGGCCAAGCCCGCGATGTCGCTGCTCGCCGACATCGACCTCGATACCGTCGACTTCCAGCCGAACTACGACGGCAACGAGCATGAGCCGGTGGTGCTGCCGGCGCGGTTCCCCAATTTGCTGGTCAACGGCGCGGGCGGCATCGCCGTCGGCATGGCGACCAACATCCCGCCACACAATCTCGGCGAGGTGGTGGACGCCTGCATGGCGCTGATCGACAATCCGGCGCTCACCACCGACGACCTGATCCAGATCGTGCCGGGCCCGGATTTCCCGACCGGCGGCATCATCCTCGGCCGCTCCGGCATTCACGCCGCCTACAAGGAAGGCCGCGGCTCCATCGTCATGCGCGGCAAGGTCGAGTTCGAGACCGTCCGCAAGGAGCGCGAGGCGATCGTCGTCAGCGAGATTCCGTACCAGGTGAACAAGGCGGCGATGCTGGAGCGCATCTCCGAACTGGTGCGCGAAAAGAAAATCGAGGGCATCGCCGAAATGCGCGATGAGTCCGACCGCCACGGCTACCGCGTGGTGATCGAGCTCAAGCGCGAGGCCATGCCGGACGTGGTGCTCAACCAGCTTTACCGCTTCACGCCGCTGCAATCGACCTTCGGCGCCAACATGGTGGCGCTCGACGGCGGCCGTCCGCTGGTGATGAAGCTGAAGGACATGCTGACCGCCTTCATCGCGTTCCGCGAGGAAGTGGTGTCGCGGCGCACCAAGCACCTGCTCGGCAAGGCGCGCGATCGCGCGCACATCCTGGTGGGCCTCGCCATCGCGGTCGCCAACATCGACGAGGTCATCAAGCTGATCCGCGGCTCCAAGGACGCCAACGAAGCCCGCGACAAGCTGATGGAGCGCGAATGGCCGGCGACCACCGCCGCCGAGCTGATCGCGCTGATCGACGATCCACGCCATCGCGTTTCGCCGGCGGGCACCGCCAAGCTGACCGCGGAGCAGACCAAGGCGATCCTGGATCTCCGCCTGCAGCGGCTGACCGCGCTCGGCCGCGACGAGATCAAGGACGAGCTGGACAAGCTCGCCGCCGAGATCGCCGACTATCTCGACATTCTGCGCTCGCGGGCGCGCATCCAGTCGATCGTCAAGGACGAGCTGAAGGCCGCGAAGGACGAATTCGCGACGCCGCGCCGCACCGTGATCGCCGACGACGCCGGCGCGGTCGAGGACGAGGACCTGATCCACCGCGAGGACATGGTGGTGACGGTGTCGCACCTCGGCTACGTCAAGCGCGTGCCGCTGTCGACCTACCGGATGCAGCGCCGCGGCGGCAAGGGCCGTTCCGGCATGCAGACCCGCGACGAGGATTTCGTCTCGCGGCTGTTCGTGGCCTCGACGCATGCGCCGGTGCTGTTCTTCTCGTCGCTCGGCCGCGTCTACAAGGAGAAGGTCTGGCGGCTGCCGCTCGCCGCGCCCCAGGCGCGCGGCAAGCCGATGATCAACATCCTGCCGATCCAGCAGGGCGAGCTGATGACCTCGATCCTGCCGTTGCCGGAGGACGAGAGCACCTGGGACCAGCTCGACGTGATGTTCGCCACCACCAAGGGCACGGTCCGGCGCAACAAGCTCAGCGATTTCGTCGATGTGCGGCGGTCCGGCATCATCGCCATGAAGCTGGAAGAGGGCGAGGGCATCGTCGACGTGCAGATCTGCACCGAGAGAGACGACGTGCTGCTGACCACTTCGGGCGGGCAGTGCATCCGCTTTGCGGTTCCGGACGTGCGCGTGTTCCAGGGCCGCACCTCGATGGGCGTGCGCGGCATCAATCTCGCCGCCGACGACCGGGTGATCTCGATGTCGATCCTGCGGCATCTCGACGTCAGCGCCGAGGAACGCATGGCGTATCTGAAGCGCGCCAGCGCGGTGCGGCGCAGCCAGAACGGCGACGAACTGGAGGAGGCCGCGCCCGACGCCGAGGATGCAGCGGCCGGCGCGATCGAGCTTGGCGAGAAGCGCTACGTCGAGATGTCGGCGGCCGAGCAGTTCATCCTGACGGTCTCCGAGCGCGGCTACGGCAAACGCTCGTCGTCCTACGAGTACCGGATCACCAACCGCGGCGGCAAAGGCATCGTCGCGATGGCGATCTGGGAGGGCAAGAAGGGCGCGGAAACTATCAAGGAGCGGATCGGGCGTCTGGTCGCCTCGTTCCCGGTGGAAGAAGCCGACCAGATCATGCTGGTGACCGACGGCGGGCAGTTGATCCGCTGCCCGGTGAACGGTATCCGGATCGCCGGACGCTCGACGCAGGGCGTGATCGTGTTCAACACCGCCGAGGACGAGAAGGTGGTGTCGGTCGAGCGGCTCAGCGAAGAGGGCGAGGACAACGGCGGGAATTGAGGCAGGGCGGCAGTCTCGCCGCAACGGCCAGGGCGGCGCCGGATCGGGCGCCGCCCTTTTGCATCGGCGATCAGGCGCTACTGCCGTTCGATCCCGGCGCCCTCGATGGTCTTCTTCCGCTGCGGGATTTGCGAGCGGATCACGGCGGCGAATTCGGCCGGTGAATTGCCGATCACCTCCATGCCGAGCTTGTTGAACCTGTCGCGCACGTCGGCCGCGGCGAGCGCGCGGGCGGTCTCGCCGTGCAGCTTGGCGACGATCGGGGCGGGCGTGCCGGCCGGCGCGAGCAACCCGAACCAGGCGTTGACGTCGAAGCCGGGGAAGCCGGATTCCGCCATGGTCGGCAGATCGGGCGCGAACGGCGAACGCTTGAGCGAGGTCACGGCGAGCCCCTTGAGCTTGCCGTCGCGCATCAACGGCAGGACGGTCGAAATGTTGCAGAAGCACATGCTCACGCGTCCTGCGATCAGGTCCGGCATCACCGCCGTCACGCCGCCGCGATAGGCCACCACGTCCAGCTTGAAATGACCCATCGATTTGAACACCTCGGCGGCAAGGTGCTGGGAAAAGCCGGTGCCGCCGTGAGCGATGTTGAGCTTGTGGGAGCCCGATTTCAGAAGCCTCACCAGGTCCTGGATCGACTTGACCGGGACATCGTTGGCCACTGCGAGGATGTTGGGCGTGAACGCCACCTGTGAAATCGGCGCCAAATCCTTCTGGGGATCGTAGGTCAGGGATTTGTACAGATGGAGGTTCGTCACCATGGCGGCGTCGCCCGACAGCAATAGCGTGTAGCCGTCCGGCGCGGCCTTGGCGACGAACCCGGCTGCCAGGCTGCCGCCGGCGCCGACCTTGCTCTCGGTCACCACCGGCTGCCCCCAAGCCGCCGTCAACCTCTCTCCGATCAGGCGCGCGACGATATCCGGCGGCGAGCCCGCCGGATTGACGGTCACAATTCGGATGACCCGGTTCGGATAGTCGGCCTGCGCGGCGGCTTCGCCGGCGCCGAGCGCCGCGCCGGCCGCCAGGGCGGCCAAAGCGACTGAGGCGTACGCGCATTTGAGGTTGGCGTGCATGATTTCGTTCTCCCCGGTTGGGACCCATCTTAGGTCGTCGCCTGTGGCGAGGGCGATCCCCGCCAGGCCCGGGAAGGCTCGCCTGCAGGCGTCAAACGGACGTCCGGCACGGCGTCGAAACAGCGTCAAAAAAGCGACTTGTCCGGCCAAAAATGCGCTAGCGTCCGCACAAAGGTACGCGCGGGAAGGTCGCTTGGATGGTCCGCGAGGTGAGCCGTCGCCGGGTTGCCGGGCCGCAGCGGTCGGTTCGCCGTCAGCCCTTGCAGGTGCGCCGTTTTCCCAGTGCGGCCCCGGAAAGCGCGGCGCCGGCGGGTCGAACCGTCGAACTCAACGTGCTCGGACCGTTCGCGCTGCGTGTCGGCGGACGTGCGGTCCGCGCACTGCCCAAGAAGGCGCAGGCGCTGTTCGCCTATCTCGCGATGCAGTGCGGCCGCGCGGTGCCGCGCGAACAACTCGCCGATTTGCTTTGGGGCCGCAGCGGCGGCGAGCAGGCGCGGCGGAGTCTCAGGCAATGCCTGATGACGGTTCGGGCATCGCTCAGGACCGCGGGCATGGAAACGCTGCTTGCCGACGCGGACGGTGTGTCGTTTGGCGCAGACAAGATCGACATCGATGCGGCCGCGTTCGAGACGCTTGCCAAATCCAACGATCTGCGCGACCTGGAGCGCGCCGCCGCGCTATGCCGGGGTGAGTTTCTGGCGGGTCTCAGCATTGCCGCCGAGCCGTTCGCGGATTGGCTTGCGATGGAGCGGCGCCAGCTCGCGGCAGCGGTGTCCGAGGTCCTGTATCGCCTCGGCGCGGGCCATATGAGGGCCGGGGACCATGACAAGGCCGTCGAGGTAGCCGGACGGCTCGCGAACCTCGATCCGCTCCGCGAGGACGCACATCGGCTGCTGATGGAGGCGCTGGCGGCCGGGGGCCGCAGGGGCGATGCGCTGAAGCAGCATGCGCTTTGCGTCGATATCCTGCGGCGCGATCTCGGTGTTGCGCCGGAGCCGGAAACCGCGCGGCTTGCCGAGCAGATCAGGAGTGGGAAGGTTTCCGCAGCGGTGCGCGCAGTCAGCACCGAAGCCTCCGACACTGCCGCCGCACACGCCATCGCGCCGGCGCTGCCGCTTCCGGACAAACCGTCCATCGCAGTGCTTGCGTTCAGCGATCTGGACGCCGGCGCCGGCAGCGACTACTTCATCGACGGAGTGGTGGAGGACATCACAATTGCGCTCGGGCGGGTGCCGTGGCTTTTCGTGATCGCCAGCAGTTCCTCGTTCAGTTACCGCAAGACCGACGTCGACCTGCGTCGGATCGGCGCCGAACTCGGCGTACGCTACATATTGCGCGGCAGCGTGCGCCGCAGCGGTGAGCGCATTCGGATTGTCGTGCAGTTGACCGACGCCACGCGCGGGGCGCACATCTGGGCCGATCGTTTCGACGGCCGACTCGACGACGTGTTCGAATTGCAGGACCGTGTCGCGATGCAAGTGGCGGCGACGATTGCGCCGACGTTGCACGCCGTGGAAATCGACCGCGCGCAGCGCAAGCCACCGGAAAGCCTGACCGCCTATGACTTGTATCTACAGGCGGTGCCGCGCTTCCGGACCAGTCTGGCAGAAAATCGCAAAGCCATTCGATTGCTGCGAAAGGCCATCGAGATCGATCCCGGTTATGGCGCCGCCTACGGCTTCGCGTCGCGCTGCTACCAGTTTCAGAAGTTGTTGGGCTGGGTATCGTTATCGGAGCCGGAGCTTGAGGAAGGGGTGCGCCTCGCGCACCTCGCCGGGGACATCGGGCATAACGATTCCGAGGCGCTGTGGATGGCAGGGCTCGCGCTGTCGCAAATGGCCGGTGAGGTCGAACGGGGTCTTGCCCTTCTTGCTCGCTCGCTCGCGCTCAATCCAAACTCCGCCAACGCATGGCTTTCCAGCTGCAACGTGCACACCTGGGCCGGCGAATCTGAAGTCGCTATCGATCATTTCTACCGGGCTCGGCGGCTCAATCCGCTCGACTCCACGCATCACTTTGGTTGGAACATGCTGGCCATGGCGCTTCTCAGCGCGGGCCGTCTCGACGATGCCGAAGACGCCGCCAACAAGTCCCTGAACGCCGCACCGAACTATATTCCGGGTCTGAGGATCAAGATCGTGCTTTGCGGCTTGCGCGGACGGACCGAGGAGGGGCGGCAACACGTGAGACGGATGCTGGCGCTCCATCCGTCCGAGAGCGTGGCTTGGCTCGCAGCGTTTTGGGGGGTGCCGATGCGGCGCACGCAGCAGACGCTCGCTCAGATTATCGAAGGCGCCCGCCGAGCCGGGTTGCCCGAAGGATGAGGCCGTAGTGCAACTGCTCCGTCTTCGCGCATTGTGTTGACGGCCCGGCGCAGATATTTGTTTTTTCGCCATGGATCGCTTCACCCGCATCGTCCTGTCGCTGTTCGCGCTGGCGGCGGTGGCCTATCTCGCGCAGCCGAGCATCGAGCGTCTCCTATTCGCCAGCACCACGCCGCGCGCGGTGACGCCGCGCGGGGATCTCTCGCAGCTTGAGAAGTCGACCATCGAACTGTTCGAGCGCGTCGCGCCGTCGGTGGTGCAGGTGGTGGCGCTCGCGGGCGGGGCCGGCGAGGGGCAGGGCGCCGGCAGCGGCACGGGCTTCGTGTGGGACGCGGCCGGTCACGTCGTCACCAACAACCACGTGATCGAAAACGCGGGCCGGGTCGCGGTGCGGCTCGCCACCGGCACGGTGTCGGAGGCCGCAATCGCCGGCCGCGCGCCGAACTACGACCTTGCGGTGCTGCGGCTCGTGCGGCCCGCGAGCGTGCCGCCGCCCGTCGCGATCGGCACCTCGCGCGATCTCAGGGTCGGGCAGTCGGCGTTCGCCATCGGCAATCCGTTCGGCCTCGACCAGTCGCTGACCACAGGCGTTATCAGCGCGCTCAAGCGGCGGCTGCCGACCAGCGGCGGGCGCGAAATTGCCGACGTGATCCAGACCGACGCCGCAATCAATCCCGGCAATTCCGGCGGGCCGCTGCTGGATTCCGCAGGACGGCTGATCGGCGTCAACACCGCGATCTTCTCGCCGTCGGGCGCCTACGCGGGCATCGGCTTCGCGATTCCCGTGGACGTGGTCAACCGTGTGGTGCCGGAACTGATCCGCAGCGGCCGGGTGCCGGTTCCGGGCATCGGCATCGTCGCGGCCGGCGAGGAGGACGCGGCGCGGTTGGGCGTCGCGGGCTTGATCGTGGCACAGGTGGTACCCGGACTGCCGGCGCAGCGCGCGGGCGTGCAGGGCGTCGACCGCGCGAGCGGGACGCTCGGCGACATCGTCGAAGCGGCAAACGGCGAGCCGGTGCGGCGGCTCGCCGACCTCACCGATGTGCTGGAGCGCATCGGCGTCGGCAATAGCGTGACGCTCACGCTGCGCCGCGGCGGCCGCAGCACGAGCGTGAGCGTTCAGGTGGTCGACATCGGGCAGCGCTGAGCGCCGGACGCTGCGTCACCAGTAGAAGCGTGAGCCGTAGGTGCCCCACGGTCCAGACACCCAGGGCGGCGGGATGTAGGGACGGTAGTAAGGCCTGTAATAGCCGTAGGGCCGATACACGCGATATGGCCGGTAATAGTGAGAATAGGGCCTGTAATAGCCGTAGGGTCGATACACGCGGTATGGCCGATAATAACCGTAGGGCCGATAATAGCCGTAGGGCCGATACACGCGGTATGGCCGATAATAACCGTAGGGCCGATAATAGCCGTACGGCCGGTAGTAGTAAGTCACATTGGTAGTGACGTCGACGGCCACCGCTGCATCTTTCAGGCCCGCCGGCACGGCCAGAGCCATGGCGTGGGCGGGCGCTGACCAGGCGGAGAGCGCAATCGCAAGACCGAACGCGGCCAGAAGGCCGAAACGCAGTCGCATGGTCCCCTCCTTACGCTGTTTACTTCGCCACATGGATCGTTGGACCAACACGAATAGTTTCCGCTACTTAAATGGTTAACGCAATGGCCCAAAAGGTCAATTGCGTAGGCCGATCCGTTGGTGGCCGAAGGTGCGCCAGCTGCGCGGCCGGAACGATGCGCGGCGAAGCTTCGCAGCCGTTACAGGTCCATCGCCGCCGGCGCGAACAGTTCCTCCAGCGCGACGCGGCGCGGAGTCAGGCCCTGCTCGTGGACGTATTGCGTAACGGTTTCGAGCACCTTGCGGTTCGCCTTGACGCCGTAAGCCATGGTGTCGGTCTCGAGCGCGCGGCGCACGTCGTCGCCGATCAAGCTCGGTTCGTAGTGGCGATGCAGCGCCGTGTCGCGGGCGCGCAGCACCTCGGCGCGCACCTTCACGAAGGCGTTGTAGATATTGAGCGCGGCCCACGGATGGCGCTCGTGGATCGAACGGCGGATCACCAGTCCGTGGTTGATCTGGTAGATGCCGGTCTTCTTGAAGTAGCGCGCGGCCTCGGCCTTGCGGTCGAACAGAGGGCGGAAGCGGTCGTCCTTTGAAAGGTCGATGCGGCTGCGGTCGACCAGGTTGCGGTCGATGAGGTAGAGCAGCGTGGCGTCGAGTTCGCCCCTGACCATCATCTCGCCGATGTTCGTCGAGAGCGGGATGCGGTTCACAGTGACGCCTTCGGGCGGGTCGAAGCCGGTCGCGCCGCCGTGGCTCATTTCCGGCGTGCGCTCCATGTGCCATTCGACTTCGCGCGGATGCACGCCGAACTCGTGCTGCAGCACGCCGCGGCCCCAGATCGCCGCGGTCTGTTGATATTCCGGCACGCCGAGGCGCTTGCCGCGCAGGTCGGCCGGCTTCCAGATGCCGGAAGCGACGCGCACCAGCGCGCGCAGGTGGAAAAACTCGCGCGTGGTGAACACCGGGATCATCACCCAGGGCGTCGGGCCCTTGGCGGTCGCGATGGTCATCGACGACATCGACATTTCGGAGACGTCGAACTCGGCGAACTTGAGTTGACGCCAGAACATCTCGGAAGGATGCAGCGCGGTGGCATGCAGGCGGATGCCGTCCGGTTCGATGCGTCCGTCGAGGATCGCGCGGGTGTTCTCGTTGTTCGAAAGCGCGATGCTGAGTTCGAGTTTGCCGGGCATGATTGCGACTCGGCTGCGATCAGCGCGCGCCGGCGCGTTCCAGAATCCGCGCCATCTCGGTGTAGGCGCGGCGGCGGGCGTGCTGGAGAGGCGTGATGCCCTGTCGGTCGGCAATGTTGACGTCGGCGCCGGCCTCGACCAGCGCGCGCAGCGTTTCGGTGTGGTTCTTGCCGCCGTTGCCGAGCACGATCGACTCCATCAGCGCGGTCCAGCCGAGGTTGTTGACATGGTTCAGCGGCGCGCCGGCCGCGATCAGGATCTTCACCACCTCGGCGTGGCCAAGATGCGCGGCCGCGATCAGCGCAGTGCCGTCGTAGCGGCTGGTGATATTCTTGGCCGACGCGCCGCCTTCCAGGACCAGTTTCAGCATCTCGACGTCGTTGGCGACCGCAGCGATCGTCACGGTGTCATAACGGTCGATCTCCAGCGCGTTCGGATTGGCGCCGAGCTTGATCAGCGCGCGCGCGGCGGCGGGCTGCTTCATGTAGACCGCCACGTGCAGCGGGGTGCGGCTGCGCGCGTCCTGGATGGTCAGGCGTTCGCCGGCCTTGGTCAGCCGCTCGATCTCCGCGACGTCGCCCTTGGCCGCCGCCTCGTGCAGGCCGGCGTAAATGCGCAGATCGTCGGGATTGGGCGCAACCTGCGCCGACGCCGGCGCGGCAAGTCCGGCCAGGAGGCACAGCAGCCAAGTCTTGACCAAAGCCTTGACGCGCATCGAAGCCCTCTCTATCGCGCAACGCCTGAACCCTAGCATAATCGGCACCGGCGCAAGGACCGGCAAAGGATCGGCGAAGCGGATGGCGGACAAGGTGGCGATCGTCGGCGGCGGCATCGGCGGGCTCTGCGCTGCGCTGGCGCTGATCCGGCATGGCGTCGACGTGGAGGTGTTCGAGCAGGCGCCGGAGCTGAAGGAGCTCGGCGCGGGCGTGCAGATCAGCTCGAACGGAACGCGCGTGCTTTATGCGCTCGGGCTTGGCGCGGAGATCGAGCGCGTGGGCGTGGTCGTCGCCGGCAAGGAAATCCGGCTCTGGAGCACCGGCCAGACCTGGAAGCTGTTCGACCTCGGCGCGGTGTCGGTCGAGCGCTACGGATTTCCCTACATGATGTTCCATCGCGGCGACCTGCACGGCGCGCTGTTGGCCGCAATCCGCAAGCAGCGGCCGGACGCCATCAAGCTCAATCGCAAATGCGTCGGCGTGCGTGAGGATGGCGACGGCGTCGAGATGCAGTTCGAAGCCGGCGCGACAGCGCAAGCGCCTGTCGTCGTGGGCGCCGACGGTGTGCAGTCGCGCGTCAGACTGTCGGTGTTCGGCGCCGACAAGCCGGAGTTCACCGGCATCGTGTGCTGGCGCGTGCTGGTGCCTCGCGAGCGCGTGCCGAAAGGCATCCGCATGCAGGTCGGCACCAACTGGGTCGGTCCCGGCGGCCACGTGGTGCATTACCCGGTGCACGCGGGGGAATATCTCAATCTCGTCGGGCTGATGGAGCGCGACGACTGGCGGGTCGAAAGCTGGACGGTGCAGGGCAGCAAGGACGAGTTCGCGGGCGACTTCAAGGGCTGGCATTCGGACATTCACGAGACGATCCACGCCGGCGATACGCCCTACAAGTGGGCGCTGTTCGCACGCCCGCCGATGCCGGCCTGGACCCGCGGCCGCGTCACGCTGCTCGGCGACGCCTGCCACTCCATGCTGCCGATGATGGCGCAAGGCGCGGTGATGGCGCTGGAGGACGGCTACGTGCTGGCGCGCTGCGTCAAGAAGTACGGCGTGACACCCGAAGCGCTGGCCCGCTATGAGGCGGTGCGGCGCGAACGCGCCAACCGATGCGTGGCGGCTTCGCTCGACAACGCCAGGCGCTTTCACAATCCGGAGCTCGCCAACGCCGAAGGCGCGGAGGCTTACGTCACGCGCGAGTGGCAGGAGGACAAGGTGAAGGCGCGCTACGACTGGCTTTTCACCCACGATGCGACCGGTGTCGAAGTCTGAGAGTGAGTCTCCGCCGCCGGCGCGCCCGGCCGTTCAGGCCGTCAGAAGCGCTTGAGCTCTGCAAGCGCCGCCGCATACTCGATGAAGGTCTTGGGGCACGTGTCGGCCGCCGCCTGCAACGACTTCTTCGCCGCGGCCTTGTCGCCCCGCAGCAATTGCCACTGCCCGAGATAGAAATCGGCCTCGCATTTCTCTCCCGCGCTGCCCGCGGCGGCGCGCATTTCCTCCAGCGTCCTCCGCCCCAGGTAGAATTCGACGACCGGGAAGGGCCAGTCCTTGCTCTTCAGGCGGACCGCATTGGCAGACAGTTCGGCCGCACCGTCCTGCTTGATCCGCCCGCGCGCGAGAAAGCGCCACAACATCGCATAGCTGTAGTCCTGCATATCGTTGGCGCGCAGCAGATCGGCGGCCGCTTTCTCGAAGTCGCCCTTATAGAAATATCCGTAGCCGCGGCTTCGATACCGGCTTGCATTCGTGGGCTCGATCCGCACCGCTTCGTCGAAATCGGCGATGGCGCGGTCGTATTCGCCTTTGATGGCGCGCGAGTCGCCGCGGTTGATCAGCGCGGAAAGGTTCTTCGGGTCGAGCTTGAGCGCTTCGTCGAAATCGGCGATGCCGCGGTCGAGGTCGCCCTTGCGCCGCCAGGTATAGCCCCGGTTGTTGTAGGCAAAGGCATATTTCGGGTCGGCCCGGATCGCATCGGTGTAGTCGGCGATGGCGCGGTCGAAGTCGCCCTTCTCGGCCCACGCGAAGCCCCGGCTGTTGGAGGCCGCGGCGTATTTCGGGTCGAGGCGCAAAGCCTCCGTGTAGTCGGCGATGGCGCGATCGAAATCCTTCTTGCCCGCCCAGGAGAGGCCGCGGTTGCGGTAGATGAACGCCTTCGGATTGTTTTTGATGGCCTGGTCGTAGTCGGGGATGGCGCGGTCGTAATCGCGCTTGGCGGCATAGGCATTGCCGCGGTCGTTGTAGGCGTCCGGATGCTTTGGATTGAGCCGGATCGCCTCCGTATAGTCGGCGATGGCGCGGTCACGGTCGCCCTTGCGGTTCCACGCGTAGGCGCGATTGTCGAAGGCCCGCCATTGCTTGGCGTCGACCCGGATCGCCTCGTTGAAATCGGCAATGGCGCGGTCGTTGTCTCCTTTGGCGCCGTAAGCAAGGCCGCGATAGGTGTATCCAAGATAGGAGTTGCGGTCGCGCGAGATCGCACCGGTCAAGCTCTCGATGGCGCGGTCGATATCCGATCCCGCGCGGCTTTGGTCGGCCTTGAGCATCCATATTCGGCCCAGATTCGCATAGCGAGGCGCGCTCGGCTCCATTCGAATGGCGCGTTCCAGGTCCTCGATAGCGCGATCGCGGTTCTTGCGGGCCTCCCAGGCGTTGGCGCGCGCATCGTAGCTTCTCGCGTTCGGCTCGATCTCGATGGCTTTGTCGAGGTCGGCCGTCGCCCGCTCCGGGTTTTCCTTCTTCATCCAGACGAGTCCGCGCACGAAATAAGCGGCTGCGTATCGCGGATTGATCTTGATCGCCCGGTCGAGGTCCGGGAGCGCGCGATCGCTTTCGTTCTTGTCGTCCCAGGTATCGCCGCGCATATAAAAAAGCTCGGCGTCCTTCGCGTTGAGCTTGATGGCCGCGCCCAGATCGGCGATCGCGCCGTCGTAATCGCGAACCCTGCGCCGGGCGCTCGCGCGATTCTTGTATGCCAGCCAGGACTTCGCATTGAACTTGATCGCCTGGGTGTAGTCGGCAATCGCGCGGTTGACATCGCCCTTGGCGTTCCAAGACACGCCGCGGTTCAGGAAGGCCGCAGCGTATTTAGCATCGAGCCGGATCGCCTGATCGAAATCGGCGATGGCGCGGTCGTGGTCGCCATTGCTGCTGTGGGACGTGCCGCGATTGTAGTAAGCGATCGCGCGGTTCTTCTGCGGCTCCTTGCTGTCGCCTATGACGCGCGTGCAGCCCGATATCGCCCGATTTCGATCGCGGTCCTGGGCGCAGTCGTTGCGGTCCTGTTGGCTTGCGGCCACGTGCAGCGGAGCGAGCGCCAGCATCAGCGCCACGGCCGCCGCGGTTTCCCCTGTCCGACGACGCATCGCAATCTCCCCGTTCGACGAGGTTACAAGGCCGCGGCTGGATGTCATAGATGGAAGCTCACCGGGCGATAACCTTCGGAAATGGGGCATTGCGGCTCGCCTTCCCGGTGCCGGTAACGATCCGAAAAAGTGCGTGACCGGCGCGCCCCTTCACCCCCGTCGCCCGTTCGCCTAGGGTCGCCCGCCATGTCGCTGCAGCCGTTCTTCAAAAGGCCCACCGGGCTGATCGTCGCCGAGATCGCCGCGCTCACCGGCGCCGTTCCACACCCGGACGTGCCGCTCGACCGGCTCATCACGGGCATTGCATCGCTCGATGCCGCACGGCCGAGCGATCTCGCCTATTGCGACAACGTCAAGATGACGGGCGCGCTGTCGCGGACCCGGGCCGGCGCCTGCCTGCTTGGCGACCGCTTCGAACCGCCGAGCCTGGACCGCTGCGCGGTGTTGCGGACGAAGGATCCGTACCGCGCTTTCGTCACGGTCGTGAGAAAGCTCTATCCCGATGCGCTCAAGCCGACCTCGCTGTTCGAGACCGAGGGCGCGGCCGCAGGCGCGACCGTGCACCCGACGGCGCGGATCGAGGACGGTGTGACTATCGACCCCGGCGCGGTGATCGGTCCGCGCGCCGGCATCGGCTCGGGCACGGTGATCGGCGCCAATGCCGTGATCGGTCCCGACGTGCAGATCGGCCGAAACGGCGCGATCGGGCCCGGCGCCTCGATCCTTAACGCGCTGATCGGCGACAATGTCATCATCCACGGCGGCTGCCGGATCGGCAGCGACGGCTTCCGCTACAATCCCGGTGCGGGCGGCCACGTGAAGGTTCCGCAGATCGGCCGCGTCATCATCCAGGACCACGTCGAACTCGGCGCCGGCACCACCGTCGACCGCGGCGGCATGGGCGACACCGTGATCGGCGAGGGAACCAAGATCGATAACCTGGTGCAGATCGGCCACAACTGCATGATCGGCCGGCACTGCATCATCGTCTCCCAGTGCGGCATCTCCGGCAGCGTCACCATCGAGGACTACGCCATGCTCGGCGGCCAGGTCGGTGTGGCCGATCATGTCACCATCGGCGAGAGGGCGAGGGTCGCGGCCAAGAGCGGCGTGATGTCGAACATTCCCGCCGGCACGACGTGGATGGGTTATCCGGCAATGCCCGGCAGCGCCTACATGCGGATTTTCGGTACGGCGCGAAAGGCGCTCAAATGACAAAAGCGGCGGCCTTCTGGCCGCCGCTTGAACTCACGCAACGCGACTGACGGACGCTACCGCACGCCAATCCGGTCGGTGGTCACGATCCGCACGGGCTTCGCCTGACCGACCCCGACGCGATGGTCGCGGAGGCAGTCGGCCTCGATGTAAGGCCACGCCTGCTGCGTGCACTTCGGATGCAGCGGGCGCAGGTCGATGCGCTCGGTCTTGCCGCTGTCGAGCGGGGAACTGGCCACCACGGGCTCGCTGGCGCCCGGGAGGATGGTGATCGCGCCGGCGATCAGCGCGGCAAGCGCAATCGCGGGGATCGGACGGAAAATTCGGTTGATCATGACACGCCCCTTCGGCCTGTTTCTCGGCCTCTTCATGGGATTAGTCGCGGCAACCTGAATTTGGGTTCATGCCGGGGGCTGACTTTTCCGTGACCCCGGGAGGTCCGCGGGTTGGCGTTAATCCCCGGTGAACCCGTTGCATTTGCCGGGGTTTCCGGCCGTTAACGGCCTTGAAGCGCCGGACGGGCCGGGCTAGACCCCGCACATGTCTCGAACCGCGCTCTACGCCGGGACGTTCGACCCGGTCACCAACGGGCACCTCGACGTGGTGCGGCAGGCCGCGGGCCTCGCCGACCGGCTGGTGCTGGCGGTGGGCATCCATCCCGGCAAGGCCCCGATGTTCCCGGTCGAGGACCGGCTCGCCATGCTGGAAGAGACCTGCCATCCGATTGCCAGGGCAGCGGGCTGCGAACTCACTTGCGTGACCTTCGGCGATCTGGTGGTGACGGCCGCCCAGCGCGCCGGCGCCAGGATCCTGATCCGCGGGCTGCGCGACGGAACCGATTTCGACTACGAGATGCAGATGGCCGGCATGAACGGTACGATGGCGCCCGGCGTGCAGACCGTGTTTCTGCCGGCGTCGCCTTCGGTCCGCCCGATCACGGCCACTTTGGTGCGGCAGATCGCGGGCATGGGCGGCGACGTCTCGGCCTTCGTACCGCCAGCGGTCGCAACCCGCCTGAAGTCCAAACTGGCCGGCAAGTCCGGCGCCTGACACCTGCGCCAACCCTTCGAGGACCGCGATGACAACCCGCCGCTCGCTTCTGATGCTCGTGCCTGCGCTGACACTTGCTGCGTCTCTTTCCGCCGTCACACAGGTTTCCGCGCAAGGTGGCGGCCTCGCCAATCCGGCCGCACTGCGCGAACAGGCGCCCGCGACCTACAAGGCGCGGTTCGACACCAGCAAGGGCACGTTCGTGATCGAGGTCACGCGCGCCTGGGCTCCGAACGGCGCCGACCGCTTCTTCAACCTTGTGAAGAACGGCTTCTACGACAACGTCCGGTTCTTCCGGGTGATCTCCGGATTCATGGTCCAGTTCGGCATCAACGGCGATCCGAAGATTTCCGCACAATGGCGCGAGGCGCGCATTCCGGACGATCCGGTCAAGCAGAGCAACCAGCGCGGATATATCACCTACGCCATGGCCGGACCGAACACCCGCACCAGTCAGGTGTTCATCAACTTCGGCGACAACGCGGGCCTCGACCGCCAGGGCTTCTCGCCGTTCGGCCGCGTCATCTCCGGCATGGACGTGGTCGACAAGCTCAACGCCGAATACGGCGAGGGCGCGCCGCGCGGCCGCGGGCCCGATCAGGGACGCCTCCAGATGGAGGGCAACGCCTATCTCCAGCGCGACTTCGGGCGCATGGACTTCGTGCGCAAGGCGACCATCGAGCGCTGACGCGGCGGAGCGCCGATGCTGCGGCACAGTATCTTGATCGGTGCGGCGGTGCTGGCGGGGACCGTGATCGCTACGGCCTCCGAGCGGCCGCCGCGCCAACTCGATACGCTCGCCGACATCGGAAAGGCGCTGCGCGCGTGCTGGCGCTGGCCGCCCGCCGGCGAGGTCCGCTCCGGAATGGAGTTGACGGTGCTGCTCAGCTTCAAGCGCAACGGCGAAATCTTCGGCGCGCGCATCGTCTATCAGTCGCGCGACGTTTCCGAGCGGGAGCGCGCGCTCTATCACGGCGCGCTGCTCGATACGCTCCGGCGCTGCAACCCGCTTCCGGTTTCCGACAGCCTTGGCCACGCCATCGCCGGCCGGCCGATGCGCTTCCGCTTCCACGACACCCGACAACAACGAAAGGCAGAGATTCATGGCTAGTCCCGAAGATACGATGATCCTGGAGACTACGCAGGGCAGGGTCACGATTGCGATGCGGCCCGACCTCGCGCCCAACCACGTGGCGCGGATCAAGGAACTGGTGCGCACCGGCTTCTACGACGGCATCGTGTTCCACCGCGTGATCGACGGCTTCATGGCGCAGACCGGCTGCCCCCAGGGCACCGGCACCGGCGGCTCTGGCAAGAAGCTGAAGGCCGAGTTCAACAAGGAACGGCACGTGCGCGGCACGGTGTCGATGGCCCGCGCGCAGAACCCGGATTCGGGCGACAGCCAGTTCTTCATCTGCTTCGACGACGCGACGTTCCTGGACGGCCAGTACACGGCCTGGGGCAACGTGACTGCCGGCATGGAGAACGTCGACAAGATCAAGCGCGGCGAGCCGGTGCAGAACCCGGACAAGATCGTCAAGGCGACGATCGCGGCCGACGCCGGGAAGTGAAAAAGTCAAGGTGGATTGCCGATGGCCTGGGGAGACCCAGGCCGTCGGTGGGCGGTCTGACGTCATATAGGGATAATCTTCGCAGGCGGCGATTGCGGTATTGGCAACATCTGCAGCAAGATGTTCACGGCAGAGCGCAGGAAACCTATCGCGATGGCGGCAATTTCGCTCGGCGAGAAGTGATATTTATACAAGAATAGCCCACTCAAAATAATGTTAAGAGCGGACACCAGTGCAATCCATTCGTAGCTGGAATTTGCACCGACGTTCGTCCGACGCATTTCCGCGATTGCCGCGGCGAGGCTGACGAACGGTGGCAATAGAAAAATTGGGACGAAGGCGCAAATCCATAGGAAATGATGCGGTCGAATTCGCGCGGGCAGCTTTGCCAGAGTTTCATCTAGGAACACGCGGACCCGCGTCGAACTGCGGGCAATGCGGTGCTCCAACGACGCCAGTGTCCCGCAACGCGGACAGACCGCGCTTCCAGATAAACTTGCCCCGCACGTCGGACAGCGCTCCATGCTGCGTCACGACAGTCCAGCTAGAATTCGTTGCTGATACCGCAAATTCATCTGCTTCGCGGTGGAATAGGCATCGACCATCGACCAGATCCAGATGATCCAGCCGAGCAGTACCAGCCAAAGCAGAATGCAGCCAATGAGCATGAGAATGCCCTTCCCGACCTGGCTGAGGTGGTCCCACTTCCTGAGACAGGCGGTTAAGGTGGATTCGCCGATGCGAAGGATAATCCACCATGAGGACGCGGAGACGGTTTTCCGGGGAGTTCAAAGCCAAGGTCGCGCTTGAGGCGATCC
>Ga0194132_10000669_pt1 | contig 70205 bp, 64 predicted proteins | sample TA2KigOf80mmetaG_FD_148612 | JGI IMG/M metagenome (GOLD analysis project Ga0194132, IMG submission 148612) | Freshwater microbial communities from Lake Tanganyika, Tanzania - TA2015054 Kigoma Offshore 80m | ecosystem: Environmental > Aquatic > Freshwater > Lake | place: Tanzania: Lake...
ATCAATTTCAGGTACTTGCGCCGTTCATCCACGGTCATCTTCTCTTCACTCGCCATGATTCCCTCGGTAACATTTCTAGCTGAGGGAACCATACCCCTTTGGGTAACATTTTAGGTGAGTGAATACGGAAACTTGTTTCCCAATAGGGGCGATTGTATAATGTGAGCTTCTAGTCACCTATCCATTTCCCCAGCCCGTCTGGAGTTTTTTGAGGCGGTCTGGAAGCCCGAAAGCAGGTGTGGATGACTCCCGATTACGACCTGGTTATTCTTGGCGCAGGACCCGGCGGGTATGTGGCGGCTATCCGGGCCGGCCAGCTTGGCATGCGCACCGCCATAGTAGAGCGCGAGGCCCTGGGCGGGGTTTGCCTTAACTGGGGTTGCATCCCCAGCAAATCCCTGCTGAAGAATGCTGAGGTGTTGTCTTACTTCCAGCGGGCGGAGGAGTTCGGCATCCATCTGGAAGGCTATGTTGCAGACTACGCCCTGGCTGTGGAACGCAGCCGCCAGGTGGTGGACCGCAACACCCGGGGCGTGGCCTACCTGCTACGCAAGAACCACGTGGAACAGATAGAAGGCGCCGGGCGGCTCAAGGGGCATGGCCTGGTGTCCGTGGAACCCAGCGGCCGCCAACTGACTGCCAAGAACATAATAATTGCCACTGGGGCGCGGCCCCGCAGCGTACCTTCCATCCCGGTGGACGGGGACAAAATTATCACCAGCCGGGAGTCCATCGTCCTGACCCAATTGCCTGGTTCCATTGCCATAGTCGGCGGCGGGGCCATTGGCGTGGAATTTGCCGAGATATACCATAGTTACGGCGTGGCCGTCACCGTAGTGGAATTGCTGCCAAGGCTGGTGCCCAACGAAGACGAAGAAATAAGCCGGGTGCTGGAGCGTGCCTTGACCCGCCGGGGCATCAAGGCGCTGACTGGTACAACGGTGACCGGGGTTGATGCCTCCGGAACAGGCGTTGTTCTCAAAGTGCAAAAGGACGGGGCAGGCCAGGACCTTGCTGTGGACAAGGTGCTGGTGGCCATTGGTGTGCAGCCTAACACTGAAGAGCTGGGCCTGGAGCTGCTGGGAGTCGCCACCCAGCGGGGTTACATTCAGGTGGATGATAACCTCCAAACCAACGTGCCGGGGATTTATGCCGTGGGCGACGTAACGGGCAAGCTGGCCCTGGCCCACGTGGCGTCCGCCCAGGGAGTGACGGCGGTGGAACACATTGCCGGGCTGGGGCCGCAACCCCTGGACTATCAGTTTATGCCCCGCTGCACCTACTGCCGCCCCCAGATTGCCAGCTTTGGTCTGACGGAAGCTCAGGCCAAAGAACAGGGCCATGACGTAAAAGTTGGCAAGTTCAATGTCCAGGCCAACGGCAAGGCCCTGGCCCAAGGGGAAACCGACGGGCTGGTCAAGCTGGTGGTGGACGGCAAGTACGGGGAACTGCTGGGCGGGCACCTGATTGGCCCGGAGGTGACGGAGCTGCTGGGTGAGCTGACCATGACCCGGCTGCTGGAAGGGACCACTCTGGAGATGGGCTGGGCCGTGCATGCCCACCCCACATTGTCCGAGATGCTCAAGGAAGCCGCTCTCAGCGCCCAGGGCCGGGCGCTGCACATGTAGTCTGGGACAGACTCACTTTGCCAAGTCCCGCAATGCGGAAAGGTTGGTGCTAATCCTTTGACCGCCATAGACCGCCAGCGTTTGAGCAAGAACCAGCTCTTGGGTCTCTATCGTCAGATGCATCTAATCCGTGAATTTGAGCGGGAGTGCGAGCGGCAGTACACCCGGGGCCACATAAAGGGGTTTTTGCACGTATACAGCGGCGAGGAAGCCATTGCCGTGGGAGCGATTTCCACGCTGGAGCCGCAGGACTACGTGGTCACCCACTACCGGGACCACGGCCACGCCTTGGCCAGGGGAGTCAGCAGCAAGGACATAATGGCCGAGCTGTTCGGCAAAGCCACTGGATGCAGCAAGGGCCGGGGCGGCTCCATGCACCTGTTTGACGCCAGCAAGAACTTCATGGGCGGGTATGCTATTGTGGGCGGCCAGCTTCCGGTGGCCACTGGTCTGGCCCTGGCTTCCCAGTATCGGGGGGAAAACCGCATCGCCCTGTGCTTCATGGGCGACGGCGCGCTTAACGAGGGCGAGTTCCACGAGGCCATGAACTTGGCGGCCATCTGGAAGCTGCCGGTCATATTCTTCTGTGAGAACAACCTGTACGGTATGGGAGCCCCTGCCTCCACCACCCTGATCATGCACCAGGAGATTTACCGCATGGCCGCCGCCTATGGCATACCAGGGGCGGAGGTGGACGGCAACGACGTGCTGGCGGTGCGGGAATTGATGCTGGAAGTGGTGCAGCGGGTGCGGGGCGGCCAGGGGCCGTACTTCATTGAAGCCAAGACCTATCGCCTGCGGGGACACTCCATTGCCGACCCGGCCAACTACCGGCCTCCGGAAGAGGTGAGTTACTGGCAGTCCCGGGACCCGGTACCGCGCTTTAAGGAGTGGCTGCTGGCAGAAGGCCAGGCCAGCCAGGCAGAAATAGACCAGGTAGGCGCTTCAGTGGAACAGGAGATTGTGGCGGCAGCCCAATTTGCGGAAAGCAGTCCTTTCCCCCAGCCCCAGGACCTGCATAAGTGGGTCTATGAGGAGGGCCAGGCCTAATGGCGATTATCTCTTACCGCGAGGCCGTGTCCCAGGCCCTGCGCGAAGCCCTGGAAGAAGACCACCGTTTCTTCCTGATGGGGGAAGACATTGGGCCTTATGGCGGTTCCTTTGCTGTGACCCGGGGGTTTTGGGAGGAGTTTGGCCCAGAGCGCGTCAAGGACTCCCCCTTGTCAGAGTCAGCCATCGTGGGCGCAGGCGTCGGCGCAGCTATGGCCGGGCTGCGGCCCATGGTCGAAATAATGACCATCAACTTCTCCCTGCTGGCCATTGACCAGATAGTCAACCACGCTGCCAAAATCCGCTATATGTCCGGCGGCCAGTTTTCGGTCCCCCTATGTATCCGCACGGTGACTGGGGCTGGAGCCTCGGTGGGCGCCACCCATTCCCAGTCCTTTGAGGGCTGGTACGCCTCGGTGCCTGGCCTGCACGTGGTGGTGCCTTCCACCCCCAAAGACGCCCTGGGCTTGTTCCGCAGTTGCCGCGAGCTCATGGACCCGGTCATCTTCGTGGAACATATTTTGTTGTACGGCGCTCGCGGTGAAGTGCCCGACGGGCCGTTCAAGATTCCCCTGGGCCAAGCGGAGGTGAAGCGCCTGGGCCGGGACGTTACCATCGTCACCTTTTCCAGAATGGTCCACGTGTGCCTGGCCGCAGCGGAACAACTGGCGGTGGAAGGAATACAGGTGGAGGTAGTGGACTTGCGCACCCTGCGGCCCCTGGATATGGAGACGGTGGTTCACTCGGTGCGCAAAACCCGGCACGCCTTGGTGGTGGAAGAAGCGCCCAAGCAGGGCGGCTTTGGGGCCGAAATTGCCAGCCAAGTGCAGCATCTGGCCTTTGATTATCTGGACGGGCCCGTGGAGCGGGTGGCCGGTGAAGAGGTGCCCATTCCCTATTCCATGCCCTTGGAGCGACTGGCTATCCCTGACCCGGAGCGTGTAGCCCGGGCGATACGCGCCCAGTTGGGCCGCTAACAACTTGCCCCAGGACCAATTCAGGAGGAGACCGTGGCGACGACCATTGTAATGCCCCAGATGGGCTACGACATGAAGGAAGGCACTGTGGTGCGGTGGCACAAGCAGGAGGGTGACGCCGTGGCCCGGGGCGAAGTTATTGCCGATATACAGACCGACAAAGCCACGGTAGAGTTTGAGGCATATACTGCCGGGGTGCTGCGCAAGATTGTGGCCCAAGCGGGAGTGCCTGTGCCGGTGGGCGAGTTAATTGCCGTAATCACCGATCCCAACGAGCCGCTGCCCGATGAATTGCCCGTGAAGGGCGCGGCCGGCGGCTCTGCACCTGCGGCCCAGGCAGCGCTTCCTGCTGCCCAGGCGTCAGCGGCGGCAACTGCCCCGGTCCAGCCGGCACCGGCTACTCCCGCAGACGTACGGGCGTCCCCCATTGCCCGGCGGCTGGCACGGGAGCGGGGCATAGATTTGTCATTGGTGGTGGGTTCCGGGCCTGGCGGCCGCATCGTAGAAAAGGACGTGCTTTCCTTTGCGGAGGCCCGGCCGGCTGCTCCAGCGCGTCCTGCGGCGGCGGCCCCGGCTCCGGCCCCGGCGGCCCAGCGGGTAGAGTTGTCCCGCATGCGCCAGGCCATTGCCAAGATTACAGTGGACAGCAAGCGGGAAGCGCCCCACTTTTACGTTACTTCTGACGTAGATATGACCCGCGCTATGTCCCTGCGCCGGGAGATTAACGAGACTCTTCCTGCCGAGCGGCGGGTCAGCGTTAACGACCTGATTATCAAGGCTTCCGCGGTGGCCCTGGGCAGGCACCCCAAGTTCAACGCCTTTTTCCGGGGCGATCACCTGCAAATGAACCCCTCCATCAACATCGGCATTGCCATCGCCCTGCCCGCGGGCCTGATTGTGCCGGGCATTGGCGGGTGCCAGGACAAGAGCCTGGTGCAGATTGCCGACGCCTCCAAGGACCTGATTGCCCGGGCCAACAGCGGCACCCTGCGCAACGACGAGTACAGCAACACTACCTTTAGCATCAGCAACCTGGGGCCTTTTGACGTGGACAGCTTTGCGGCCATCATCTTTCCGCCCCACGCTGCCATCCTGGCGGTGGGCCGGGTTAAAGAGCAGCCCGTGGTGCGGGAAGGGCAACTGGCCGTGGCCCAAATTATGAAGGCCACCCTGGCAACCGACCACAGGGTGGCGGATGGCGCAGAAGCAGCCCAGTTCCTGGTGGAAATCCGCAAGCTGCTGGAAGCGCCCCTGAGCCTGTTGTTGTAGGGGACAGTAATGTCGCAGCCGGAATGAAGTAACCGCTCTTTTCCCAGACTGGATTTGCCCGAAAAGTCATCGTCACACCGTAGAAAACCGGTGTCCAGGCCCCTGTGGGGCCGCGACCATATTTGGGTTCCATTTTCCGCCGGAAGGACGAGATGCTTCTTGGCAGTTTTCTGACAAAGTCCCCAGATGGGAGTGAGCCGGGGTCAGGGTAAATCCGGCCGAAAGGTGACACTGTGTTGTTGAAATAAACCCGCCATTTGATACAGAATATGGTATAAATCTCCTAAGGAGAACACCATATGCTGTATAGCTCCTGTTGTAAGCACCCTCGTTCTAACCACTACTGCCGACCTGACCAAGTTGTACAATGCGGTGTCTGCAAGCAGGCGAGTTTCCTGGAGACTTGGCTGGACCGAACGGGTCGCCCACACGGCGACCCGTTCAGGTTTCGATAGAATCTCGTATCCGCTGTAGAATGGTCGCTCTGATTGGCGTCGGGCATAATATCCTTAGTTCAGGCTGTCGCCCCGACTCTTCCTTGTTTTGGAAACAAATGACGAGGCGACGTGCCAAGAACCGAGGAAGAGAGTTGGCCACCCAGCGCCGGGTCTATCCCCTGGATGCCCATGAGCTTACCGAAGAGCAGATTGCCGTGGCCTTTGCCATGACCTCCCGGCGGCCGGAACCCTTTGATGAAATCGCCCGGCAGGTCAGCCAGGAAAAGGCTGCTGACTTTCACGAGCGGTGGGTGCTGGGCTACGGCCATGCTTCCGTGGCGGAGCACGCCGTGGTGCACCTGGCGGTGGAAAATGTCTCCAGGGTCGCCGCCGATACCTTGGAGGACAACCGGCTGGCTTCCTATACAGAAAAGTCCTCCCGTTACCAGGTTCTGCCGCCGGGCGCTTACCACATTCCCCGGGAACTGGACGCCCGCCCAGATCTGCGCTCCAGCTTTCAATCTGCCTGCAACGGTCTGTTCACCGCCTACGAGAAGTGCATTCGGCAGTGTCTGGAATACTTGCGGCGGCTCCAGCTCCGCCAGGCTAATGAACGGGAGGCGGCATACGCCCTGCGCTTGCGGCGCATTGCCACTGACAGTTGCCGCGCCCTGCTGCCCGCCGCCACATTGACCAACCTGGGAGTAACCGCCAATGCGCGGCTGCTGGAACATGCCATCACCAAATTACTGTCCTCGGAACTGGCCGAAGAGAGGGAATTGGGCGAGGACATCAAAGGCCAGGCCCGGAGAATTACCCCGACTCTAATCAAATACGCTGAGCCGAATGAGTATTTGCGCTACACCCGGAAGCGGCAGCAGGAGCTGTCCAGCGGCCTGGAGGGGCCAGCCCAGCCGTTTCAGGGACAGGTGCGTTTGGTGCAGTGGGAGCCCCAGGCTGAGGCGCGCCTGGCGGCGGCCCTGCTCTATCGAGCTTCTGCGCTGGGCTACGAAGAGATTTGGAGCAAGGTGCTGGACATGACGCCGGAGCAACGGCAGGAGATTATCGGCAGCTGCCTGGAACGCCTGGGCGACCACGATGCGCCGGTGCGGGAACTGGAACTGGTAGAGTACCTGCTGGAATTTACGTTGGACTATGGCGCGTACCGGGAGTTCAAGCGGCACCGGATGCAATCTTACCTGCCCCAGGCGCTGACCATAGCTCACGGCCACCACACGCCCCAGTTGCTGGTGGACGCCGGGGCCGAAGCTGGCTTTGCTGAAGGAGTATCCCAAGCAGAGGAGGCCTTCCAGCGGATTGAGCTGGCCAGCCCGGCGGCAGCCCAGTACCTGGTAACCCACGCCCACTTCCGGCGGGTGCTTTCAAAGATAAATCTGCGGGAATGTTACCACCTGTTCAAGTTGCGAATCTCATCCCAGGCCCACGAGTCCATCCGGGGGCCAATGCAGGCAGCCTTGGATGCCTTGCAGCAGGTGCATCCGGCGCTGTTCCGGCACCTGAAGCTGCGCGGCTAGTGCTCAGTCGACATTATTTTAGATGTCATTCTGAGGGAGCGTAGCGACCAAAGAATCTGGGGAGTGGCTACCCCCGCCACCCCAGATTCCTCGCTTCGCTCGGAATGACAGTTCCAGAATCAAGTTGCCTGGGTACTAGTCCGTGGGCACTTAACTGGGCTTCAATGGCCCTGGAGTTCCCGCGGATATAATGCAGGCGTTCAGGGGTCAGAGCAGTCCCGGGTATAGCCGCAGTTGGTGCAGCGGATTTTGCATTTAAGTTCCTGCACCTTGCCGCCGCAAAGCTCACAGGTCAAGGGGGCGCTGCCCTGGGCAGAAGGCGTGCCCAGCCCTGGCTTTCCGGCAGTGCCGTTCTTGCGGAATTGATGGGGCGTCACAGGGTCTCCCCCATGGACCAGCTGCTCATGCCACTATCTTACGGTGATTTTGCCGGTCATGCCAGGGTGCACCCGGCACCAGTAAGCAAACTCTCCAGGCTGCGAGAATGTGAATGAGAACTCCTTGCCTGAATCCAGCACCGGGCTGTCCCAGGGGCCGTTGGTAATGCCGGGAGTTCCCGCGGTAGTAGTGTGGGGCGCTTGGTCCCGATTGGTCCAGACCACTGTAGTACCCTGGCTAACCGCAATAGAGGGCAACTTGTTGTCGGCAATGTCCACTCGTTGTATTGCTGGCTTGGTTGTGGGGGTAGGAGTGGAGGCCGCCAAAGTTGGAGCAGCTGGAGTAACAGTCGGTGCAGGTGACGGAGTTGCGAGGTTACAAGCCGTAAGCAATACCAGGGCGGCGCCGGTGGCCAGCCATCGTAAAATTGAAACTGTCCGGATTGCTCTAGCGGGCAAGACGGGCACGCTCCTGCTTAGATTAATGCTGCAATTGACTTGGGAAGGAACCCAGGTTGGTGCGGCTTATCGGCTGGATACGTCGGATGGAATCTTGCTGCGCAACAGGATGGCATCGGCAGCAAGTGCTTCTGTACTGGTGGGGGACATGGAAATCACCACCCAGTCATACCCAAACAGCGACACTTGCGACTGAAGGCTGGTGGCGCCCCAGCCGTGGTTATCCACTTCCAGAGGCCCCAGCGGCATTTTCTTATCAGGCCGGGTAAGCCACACTTGGTAACCATTTTCAATTTGGGGCGCTGACATGCCGTCCACCATCAGCAGCGCGTGGAGTCCATCCCCCGACACCAGCAGCACGCCATGGTAAGAGTTGCCGCCGTTGCCCATAGGCTCCAGCATCAAGGGCCGAGTCGTGGGGTCGGCCATCATATAGCTGGCCACCCGCAGTTTGTAGATCGTGTTCTGCCATTCCTCTACTTCGGACACCTGCCAGCCCAACCGCTCTGCCAGCCGGGAGTTCTCCTGGGCCATGCGTTCCATACTCTGGTAGGCCCTGACATGCATAATCAAGGAACCAGTTAGCACAATGGCCATTAGCGCCGCAGCCACCGGCAATGCGAACCTGCGCCAGGGCGCAACGGCTCTGCGGGCGGGCGCAGGGGCAGTGGATCCAGCGGATGAGCGCAGGTTAGAAGCCCCCGCTATAGCCTGAAGCACGGAATTCCGCAGACGGGGCGGAGGTTGGCGCTGGCGCACCAGGCCGCCCAGCATGGCGGGCTGAGGGTGCAAGCTCCGCAGCCTGGCGGCGGCACTCTGGACAGCCGTCCATATGGCGTTCTACTGCCTCCTGTTCCTGGATGTCCAGGGCGTGGAGTACGTAGCCCGGCAGAAGCTCTTCGAGGTGATTCTTTTCAGTCCAGCTGTTCACGAATATCCGGCTCCAAGATTGCACGTAGTTTTTGCATGGCCAGCCTAATCCTGGTCTTGATGGTGCCCAGGGGCTGCTCCAGTCTCTCCGCAATTTCAGACTGGGAGTACCCTTCAAAATAGGCCAGGATAATGGCTTCCTGTTGGGGGCAGGTAAGAACGCCAGGGCAGCGCGAATTCGTTCCTTATCTATATTGCGCTGGGCTTGCACGTCGGTGGGGATTTCTGAGGAAGGCAAGGTCTCCAGGGTTTCATAACCTTCAGGATCGGTCATTGCGCGGGCGCGCCGGTGAGAGCGGATGACGTCCACAATCCGGTGGTGGGCTACGCTCATTATCCATGAGCGGGCATCCCCGCGTTCCGGATGGAAGCTGGAGGCCTTGAGCCATATGTTCAGGAAGATATCCTGGGTGACTTCCTCAGCCAGGCTGGCCTGTCCCAGCATATAGCGTGCCAAAGAAAAGACCTGGGAGGAATACCTGGAATACAATTCCTCCAGGGCGCTTTTCTCTCCACGAGCGGTGCGCTCCAGCAGTTGGCGGTCTTCGCCCTCGCGCTGGTCAGCCACTGCCGTAGCCTTCCATGTTGCGTGCACCATGCCCATCAGTTTCTATTACGTGGCGCACAGCGCGTTGGATTGCTTTGCCAAGTCTAGCCAGAGCTTTCCAAGGCAGCGCGCAAGAGGTGCAGTTGCTGGACGACCTGTTCCGGATGGTCCGAAGGGCTGGCCAGCTCTTGAAAGCGCTCCAGACACTTTAGGGCGGAGCGGGGCTGCTGGAGCCGGAGATGACACCAGGCCAGTTCCTTGTACAGGGAGGCTTGTTCCGGATGTACCACTGTCATTTGCTGCAGGGTGGCTATGACCAGCGGGTACTGGTCACCTGAAACGAATATCTGCTTGAGGTTGGTAAGCATGCGAAACAGAATTTCCCGCTTGGTGCAAGGGGCGAGAAACTCAGGCTGCCATGACAGGCGCTCCCCAAACATTTCTTTGATGAGGCGGCGGCAGTCCATGGCCGAAAGCAAATTGCCCTGATGAAAAGGGTCTACATACAGGTCCAAGTCTGGCAAGCCCACAATGAAATGCCCCGGCAGGCCAATACCGGAGCAAGAAATACCCAGCCGCCGGGCCACTTCCATGTAGATTACTGACAAAGTGATGGGTATGCCCAGACCTGTTTCCAGCACCCGGTTGATGTAGCTGTTTCCAGGATTGTAGTAGTCTTCCGTGTTGCCGCGCAGGCCGGCCTGGCGGAACAACACGTGGCTCAACGCCTCCGCCCAATGCCCAGGGCTTGCCTCCGGTGAAACGGCAGCCTTGACTTGTTCAGCCAGACCTTCCAACCGCTTCAAATGCTGCTCCAGTTCCATTTCGGGACAGAACTGGCCGGCCAGATAAAGGGCGGCCCGATCCAGTTGAATATCTTCTTCTGGGCGTAACATTTCCTGGGCAAACAGTACGCGGAATTGCTCTGGGACACTGTCGGTCATTAGCGCTCCGGGAGTCGGGGATATGCCAGAAAAGCAAACCCTGGCCAAACCGTTGTTGAGTATAGCACGGCCAGCAAGGTTCAATGTTCCACCACACACCAGGTTAGACCATCAATGAGTCCAGCAGTTCCTCCAGGTTGGGTTGCTGCTCCAGGGTCCAAATGGTACTCAGGGCGCGGTCACACTGCTCTTCAGTGAGGACAACAGAGGCCAGGCGGCGAAACTTGGTGTTCACCTCATCATCGGAAAGGGGATTGCGGCGGTTGCCCTTGGGATAGGCGGTGTGGGCAGTAAACTGCTGGCCTGAACGGGTTGTAACGGTCATGCGGCAGTTGTATTCACCGGGATACCTTCTGGTAAACTCGGCGTCTTCCTCAATGCTCATCTTATTAATAAGAGGACGCAACGCAGGATCGCTAATGCGCTCACTGGTAAAACTGGCGGGGCTAACCGTGCCGTCCTGGAAAGCAGCAGCGACCAGATAGGGAATGCTATGGTCGGCGGTCTCGCGGGTCTTGGGGTCCCACTTCTCCGGCTCACTGGATGCGCTGCTCACTGCCGAGTGGTATCCGTGAATTCTGATGGACTGAATTTCCGAGGGGGCCGCATTGGCGCGCAATTCCAGGGCCAGGCCAATAGGCCCCTGGGTGTGAATCTGGGATGGAAAGAACTTGAAAGTGGTCTGGGTGATGCGGAAGTCCTCGCCGCCTTGCTCCAGGGATGGAAAGTCCGGTATTTCCACCGGGCGTCCCACGGCCTGCTCCCACAACCCGTAGCGCCCATCAAAGGGCTGGAAGGGGCCGGTCATGCCCTGGCCCGCCAGCTGGGCGGCAAAGATGCCCGCCCGGGTGGCACTGGCGGCGGCACAGCCCTTCCACATGGAAAGCTCCCCGGAGCGGGTGGCGCGCAAGGGCAAGTTGGGCACTACCGCCAGGGAGATGGCGTGGGCCATCTGCTCCTGGTCCAGCCCCATGACTTTACCCGCGGCGCAGGCCGCGCCAATGGCGCTGAACATGCCTTGGTCCCAGCCCAGGTCGCCGCCCACCACCTGGTCGGACAGGCGGCAAAAGACTTCATAGGCCAGCACAATGGATGTGATTATTGTACGGCCATCGGCGCCCAGAGGGTCGGCCAACGCCAGGGTGGCGGGAATCATATCGCTGGGGTGCCCGCCGCCGGGGGAGAAGTAGGAGTCGTTGCAGTCCAGGTAACGGACCATTACACCGTTGGCAAAGCCCGCCATGTCCGGCGAGGAGTAGTCCTCGGTGCCCAGAATGCGGGCTGGCACGGCGCTGCCCACCAGGCCGGCCAGCCTGCGGGCAATCTTGCTGGGTTCGGCGGTAAACCCGCCCATGGCGCAGCCCAGGGTATCGGCCAGGGTGCGCTTGACCTGGTGCACCACCTGGGGGCTGAGGTCTTCGTAACCCAGTTCACAGGCGTAGCGGCTTAACAACTGGGTGGTCCGGTCCATGTTTGCCTCCTTACTTTCATGGCCTCTGTGCAATCCGCTGGTCCTGAGCTTGTCGAAGGACGAGGCGCAAGGGCGCGCATGGGGTTCGACATACTCATCCCTCGGCTGAAGGATGAGCCACCAGCGGAATTTTCCCCATCCACGGCTTTGCCCGAAAAATTATCGTCACATTGGTGAAAGCCGGTGTCCAGGCCTGCTCAGGTGTTGCGGCCATATCTGGGTTCCGGCTTCCGCCGGAACGACGGACTGTCACTTGGCAGTCTTCGGGCAAAGCCCTCTATCCACATTTATCGCAGTACTGCTTCGGCCATGCGCTCCAGTTCCCGGCCCATTTCCCGCTCGTTGCGGGCAGGTTCCGGGCGCACCACCACTCGGTTGGCTCCGGCATTGAACAGGTCCTGGCAAAGCTGCCGGTCCGGGAGCTGGCCGTAAACGGAAATGGTAAGGGCCGAAGGGTCGCGCCCAATTTCTGCGGCCAGAGTGTCCAGGATGGCGCGGCTCTCCTCTACCTGCTTGGGCGTTACCCGGTTAGGCATCCAGCCATCGGCCCAGGAAGCCACGCGCTTCAGCACGTTCTTGGCCATGCCGCCCAGGATTACCGGGGGGTGGGGTATTTGCACCGGCTTGGGGTAGGATTTGACCGGCGGGAAGTCGTAGTACTTGCCGTGGTATTCGGCCTGCTCCTTGGTCCACAGTTCCTTCATGACCAGCACCGACTCCCGCACCTGGGACCAGCGGTGGTCAAAGTCACCGCCCATGATTTCAGTTTCTTCCCGCAGCCAGCCCGCGCCTATGCCGAAAAGGAACCGCCCGCCGCTGAAGTGGTCCAGGGTGGAGACCTCCTTGGCAAGCAGCAGGGGGTTGCGCTCCGGCACCAGGGTGATGCCGGTGGCCAGCTTGATTTTCTTGGTGACGCCTGACGCCCGCGCTAGGGCGATGAAGGGGTCGGCAAAGTGGGAGTAGCTTTCCGGGATGGGGCCGCCGGTGGCGGGAAAGGGGCTGTTGCTGTGCACGGGAATTATGGGGTGTTCGGCGTACCAGAGGGACTCAAAGCCCAGTTCCTCCGCCTTTTTGGCTATGTAGGCCACATCCACGGTGTAGGCGGGCAGGGGTACAGATGTGCCGATGTCCATAATGCGCTCCTTGCTGCGAAGGTTGCAGACTACTGAGCTTTATATAACCAGCAGGGGCACGGCATACCGTGCCCCTGCCATACGACAGCCCCCTTTTAGTCGTCGGCGGCCTGGAGGGCGCTGGCCCTGGTGCGGGCGCGGAACACGTCGTAGCGTTCCCCGGCCTGGGTCACCAGGCGCTCCACGTCTTCGGCCAGCAAGTACCCGGCAGAGACCAGGTCTTGGGCCGCCGTGCGGATGCGGAACTGATAGTCCTTGCGGGAGGGGTAACGCTCGTCAATGGAGCGGCGGGGGTCCCCGGCCTCCTCCCGGTCAATGCGATTGACGGGGAAGGGGATGCTGGAGCCAAGCTGACGCAAGATCTGGCCCGAGCCGCCAATATCTGCGTGCCGCAGGTTCCAGCCGGTGTGGGTCGCCAGGGGCACGGATACTTCCGGCATGCGGATGCCAGCCATTTCATTCCCGTCCCGGTCCACGGCGGAAACCAGGCTGGGAAAGGGCTTGCCCACTTTGGGGGGCAGGTTGGTAAGGATGCCATCCTCCGGGCCAAAGTCCAGCCGGTCCAGGCGCTTGAAGCACTGGGGAAACTCCACGCCAGGGATGGCCTTGAAGGTGGCTGCCAGGCGCTGGGGGCGGACGGCCGTGCCGTCGTCCAGGCGGGGGTGCCGGCTGGGAGGCGGAGGCTCGCCAGCGCTTGCCCAGCGGTCCAGCCGCAGCAGGGCGGCGCGCAGCAAGGGCCGATAGTCTACGCAGTTGAATAGCTGCCGTCCGTGGGAGCCGTTCTCGGCGTTGGTGTCGTTCAGCGGGAAGGTGCCGGAGGCGTGCTGGGTGCCCGCAAAGTAGTAGATGCGGGTGGAGTCCAAAGGCTTGATGTCGTTGGTGGCGGTGCAGTCGGTGTGGGTCAAGGCAGCGTGGCCGCCCCAGTATTCCGCCGAGGAGTTGGTCAGGAACAGCTTGGGAGCCTTGCCCTTGGCCGCCAGGCGGGCCAGCAGGCCGTCGGCCCTCTTGGTCTCCGGGTCGGTCTGCGAGATATCGGCGAAGGGGAACAGGCTGGCGGCGCTTTCTTCTACCACGCTGGAGGGCTGGGCGAAGCGCTGGTTGAACTCGCCGCGCCGTCCGCCGCCGATGTGGGCGATAAGGCCGTCGAACACTGTGCGGTCCGCTTCGTCCTGGTTGAGGCCCAGGTATAGCAGGTGGCGCAGGAAGCGGCCGCTTTGGGACGCGCCGAAGGCATAGGCCCACTGGAGGTGGCCGGCGCAGGGATTGCCCGACCCTTCATCACCGTAGCGCAAGAAGGAGACAATGTCCCGGGTGGCCAGCAGCCCCACGCCCGATACGGGCGCACCGGTGGTGGTGTAAGTGACCTGGTAAATCTTGCCCGGTTCAAAACCGGAAGCCAGATGGACATAACTGGCATCGGCCTTGGGCCGTCCCCGTTCTACGCGGGCGAAGGACCACTGGTCTCGGGCGATGACGCTGGCTGGAGTGTCGTCATTGTCCCGCACTGTCAGTACGGCATCCGCTTCTTTCAGGTTGCTGGCGGGATAGGGCCGGTGCTGGCGGTCTGCCAGCAGCTGCACCTGGGCCGGGGCGTTGAGCTGGAAGGTGACGGCGATGCGCCCGGAGATGGGCTTGCCCTCGGACTGGGCCTCTGGAGCGTTGATGCACAGCAGGCCAGGGGCTTCGGGCACGTCGTGCTGCCAGCCGCACCAGGCTATGGAGTAGCCCTGGCGCATCAGCAGGCCGTCGCCGGTGTTAAGGGGAGCGGTGGGAGGGCCATCGGGCGCCAGGTTGAAGTAGGCCAGGGCGCGCTGGCGGCCCCGGTTCAACACGTCCAGCAGCAGGCGGTGATTGCCCTTGTGCATGTCCGCGGGCAGGAGAATCCGAAAGTCCGCGGTAAACTCCACCTGGCCCTGGCGGTTGCGGGGGGCTAGTTTCAGGTCAACGATGGTTCCGTTGCTTTCTTTTTCCGGGTCCACCCCGAAACGGGCAGTGCCGTCAATCTGCTCGTAGGCGCCGGTGCGGCCAAAGGCTTGGCCTCCGGCGAAAGGCTGCCGCGACTTGATTTCCAGCTTGGTCAGTGCCATGTGCCACCTCGTAGAGTTATTGATTCCTTGCGTGATTTATTCTGGTGATAGACGCCGCTAACGGTAGGCATCACTGCGATGCCGAACCGCGACAATGTCCACTTGACGCTCTGTATCAAATATGGAGCATATGATTCGATACTCGCCACATCCACCCAACTTCACAAAATGGCGCTGGTATCTACGTCCAGGTCTGCGGGCGGGTCGGTGCCCGCGGAGCCGCGCCACCACTGGGTAAAGTTTTCAACTCCGTACTTGTCCCGCAGGCGGGCCAGGTGCGCCTTGACCTGAAGCTGGAGGTCAGGGCCGATGCCCTGGCTGGCGTAGTCCACGGCCAGGCGATAGGTGCGGGCGGCCCAATCCAGGGCATGGGGAAGATCGCCCCGCTCTTCTGCAATCATGCCCAGCTGGCCGTAGGTGCGGGCGGTGCGCTGCACGTCCCGCGTGGACTCGAATATCTCCCGCGCCTTCTGATACCAGTCATCGGCCTCATCCAGGCGTTTCTGCTCGTGGAAAAGCACGCCCAACTGGCGGCACTCATCACCCTCGCCCCGCCGGTTGCCCAGCTTCTGGTGCTTCTCCAGGGCAGACAGGTACCAGCCTTCGGCGTCGTCGTACAGAATGCCGCGGGCCTGGGCCAGCAGCCCCAAGTGGTGCATCTCCACAGCCATGCGGGCCTCGTCGCCCAGGCGGTCGCTGAGGGAGAGAGCTTGCATGTACCAGCTTTCCGCTTCGTCAAACAAGTATTGGGCATGGGCCACGGTGCCCAGGTCGTGAAACACCAGGACGGCGGTCTCCTCATCCCGGTTTTCTTCCACCAGGTCGCGCGCCCGGTTGTACCAGCTTTGGGCTTCCTGGTACTCAAATTTCATCTGGCTCATCAGCCCCAGGGCGCGGTAGTCCTTGACCAGTTCCTCCGGGTTGGAGAGGCGCTGGTGGATGTCCAGGGACTTTTTGAACCACTCCTTGGCCTCGGTGTAGCGGCGCTGGTACTGCTTGACCTGTCCCAGGGAGTAATAATCGTCGGCCACTGCTTCCCGGTCTTCGCCCATCTCAATTATCGCCAGAGACTTCTGGAGGTGGTCTTCGGCGGGGCTTAGCTGGCCTCGGCGCAGGGCGATGGCCCCTAGCTGGTGGTGCACGGCGGCGGTCCGGGGGGCCGCGTGGCCTTGGGCACGGGACGATAGGTACTCCAGCAACTGGCGGTTCAGGTCTTCAGCGTAGTCCAATTCCATCAGATCTGCGGCCTCGCTGGCTTCCGTGCCCAGCAGGTACAGCCACAACTCGGCGGCACCGCGGGACTCGGCATCGGCGGCGCTTTGGCCGGTGGACTCCAGCAACTGGCGGCGCAGGCGGCGCAGCTCCGGAAAACGCTTCTGCATCCGGTACACCTGGGCCAGAGGCTGCACCAGCACCTGGGCCTGGTCCCACTGGCGGCTTTCCAGGGCCAGCGCCAGTGCCTGGGTCAGATTGCCTTCCTCCGCCAGCACGGCGGTGGCGCCAGCGTCCTGGTTTTCGTACAGCGACTCCATGAAGTAGTCGGCGGTGTCAGCATAGACTCGCAGGAACTCCTGCTCCAGCTGGCCCACCCCCGCGGCGGCCACCTGCTGGCGCAGCTTGCGCCCCAGGAAAGAAGGAATGGCTGGGTGTATTTGAAACACCGAGGGGGACACCGGCTCCAGGAACCCCCCGGCCAGGGCGGTACGGAGCAAGGTGCGGCATGCACCCCAGCCCAACTCTTCCCGCATGACGCTGCGGTAGGGCCGCTCTTGCGTAATGTGGGTCAGGACGTCCATCATAACCCGCCGCTGGAACAGGGAGAGGAAGGGCAGGTGGGTGCGGTTGCGGTGGGACTGATGCCCCCAGGCGCACTCCAGGGCGGCGGCCAATGCCGCTGGCCGCCCTTCTTCGCTGCCTGCCGACTCCTTGGCCAGTTCGGCCCTTAGCTGGGAAAGGAGCAAGGGGGCAGGCGCCTGCTTGAGCAGGGAAAGGGCGATTTGCATGGCCAACGGGTGGCCGTCCAGCAGTTCCAGGATTTCCAGGTACTGGGGCCCCAGGTGGGCCTGGTCCACTTCCGCCCGCTCCAGAATTTTCTGCCCCAGGTCCAGCCGGTCCTGGCCTTGCAGCCCGGCCAGTTCCAGGGCTGCGTCACCAGCCTGGGGACGCCACGGCTCCTCTCGGCGGCGGCTGATTAACAGGGCGCGGGTGGCGCCGCTCTGGGTGGCTTCCTGGAGAAAGTTTGCCAGGTCCGTCTGCTCCGCGGGATCCAGCAGTCCGGGGGCGCCGGCGGGGAAGCCCGCAATGTTTTCCACACCGTCCCAAATGAGCAGCGAGGGCTGCTCGTTCAGGTGTTCCAATACCCAGCGGCGACGGGCAGCTTCTCCCCGGTCGGCAAAGGGCAGGCCCGCCACGGCGGTGCCAATCTCGTGCACCACCCGTTCCACGCCCGCGCCCCAGTCAAAGGTGGTGTAGAACACTCCCCCATGCCTGCCGCCGGTCTTTTGCATCCAGCGGCCCAATTCCAGGGCCAGGGTGGTCTTGCCAGTCCCGGAGCCGCCAACAAGCCGCACTACGGGGTTCTGGGTGAGCAGCCTTTCCAACTGCCGCAGCTCGCCGCGCCGTCCCACCATGCCCAGAGGGCCGGCGGCAGGAAGCTGCACCTGGGGTCCGCCGGATTGGGCAGGGGCCTGGGCGGCGGCAGCGGTGGGACTGGGTTTTTCCACTGCAATGGCGGGCGGGGAATAGTCCTGGGACTGAAATATGCAGGGCAACAGCCAGTCCCATGAGACTACTTTGCCGGCGGGAGTTGGCCGGTGGGGATCTTCCAGCAGGGCGCGGCGCACCGCCGCCACTGCCGCAGGCGCGCTGACGCCGCTGGCCAGGGAGTGATAAAAGGTGCGGAGGAACTTATCGGCTGCAACAGCGGGCAGCGCACTGGGAAAGCCTACAGCCACGGCAACCCCTGCCTGGACCAGGGCGCTATTAAAGGCAGCCCAGGAATCCACAGTAGTGGCGGCGCTTCCGGGGGTTGCCAGCAGTACCGGCACACCGCCCTGGGACAGGGCTTGGGCCAGTGCCGCGGGCGGGACAGGTTCCGGCCGCCCCTGGCTGGTCTCCAACAGCAAGTTTCCCTGCTTGTCCAGGAGCGCGCCATCCAGGTGCACCAGGTGGTAATAGCCGCGCCGCTGGCCCAAACGCTGGGCCAGGGTGGCGGGGGACGGAGGCTGTAGCAAGTCCATCTCCACTTGCACCGGCAGAGACTCCAGCACTCGGACCACTTCAGGGGCCAGGCTAGCCACGTGTGTAGAGGAGTCGGCTGGCAAAGAGGGCATGGGCGAGACCAGCAGGACGTTAAACTGCTCAGATGACGGGTGTCCAGCAAATGGCGGCAAGGGTCCGGCCACTGGCTGGCGGACTATCCCAGCCAGGCGGGGCGCGAGAAAGCCCACTGCCGGGTCAAAAAGCGCTTCCCAGGGTACGGACAGAAATTGGGGCCGCTGGGATACAATGACCAGTTGGCGCTGCTCTAAACCCTGGCTGACGGCCTGGGAGTAAAGGGCTTGGGACTCCGGGCTGGCGGCAATGACGGTTTGGAACAGCAGACGGCCCAGGGTGCGCAGCCCTTGCTCTGCTGCGTCCGCTCTGGCTTTGGCGGGGCCGAAGGGGTTGCTCTGGTATTCGCCAAAGTACCACTGTAACTCTTGCCGATCGGCTTCATCCAGGGGGTTGGTAAAGGCCACAGTGGGGGCCTGGCGGCGCTGAGGGCCGTCCACCCAAGATAGCTGCACCTGGCCTGAGCCAGCCAGGTCAAGGATTTCCAAAACTTTGGTCACTACGGCCTCCCATTGGCAACCCAAGCCATTGGGCTGCAACCACTGCCGCTGCCTTGCAAGTATATCCCCTTGGTCAGGCGAGGCCCTGCGGCCCCGCTCTGGTCTAAGAACGTGTTTAAGAAGTGCTGTGCATTACCAGCGCTCACCCTTCGACAAGCTCAGGGTGAGCGTCCTTCGGCTGAAGGACCGCTCGTGGTTCGACAGGCTCACCACGAGCGCCTAGCCTTTAAAAACACCCTCTAAGAGCCTATCCTAATAACCGCAGAGAGCGCAAAGAACGCAGAGAGTATGTATTGGTTTCCTTTTATCTCAGCGGTCCCCGCGTACTCGGCGGTGAGTTTTTAGGATAGGCCTTAAGGGCCTGAATGCCTCGGTAAGCTCCCGAATTATACTATACTTCCCTGGGTTTCGCTTTCCAAAATACCTTTGGATGGGCAAAGGGCAAGCTGATTTTCAGTAGTTCGTGACAGGGAAAAGGACGAACTTTCCCAGGGCCGACGCCCGTGTCCAAGTCAGGCATCAGTTCCAAGCAAAAGAGGCAGCCAAATCTGGGCAAACTCAAGCCGCAGGAGCCATCCCCGGGTGATAGGCAGTCTCCCCGGATGATGGATGCCGGTGGCTAGCCCTTCACCAGCGCCAGCGCGTCCACCGCCTTTACCCCCTGGCCTTCGGGCAGCACCATCAGCGGGTTAATGTCCAGTTCGCCCAGCTTCCCCTCCAGATGCACGGCCAGGTGGGATACCTTTACTAGCGTCTCAGCCAGGGCGCCCACGTCGGCCTTGGGCTTGCCGCGGAACCCCTGGAGCAGCTTGGCCCCCTTGACCTGGGAAATCATCTCCAGGGCCTCGGAACGCATGATGGGGCAGAGGCGCATGGCCACGTCCCCATAGACCTCCACCATCACGCCGCCAGTGCCAAAGAGCAGTACGGGGCCTAGCTGAGGGTCGTAAGACACGCCTACTATGACCTCCACCCCGCCGGAGACCATCTCCTGCACTAGTACACCGTTAATCACGGCCTGGGGGGCATAAGCTTTGGCGCTGGACATAACTTCGCCGAAGGCGGAGCGGACCTGGGCGGCGTCCCGCAGGCCCAAGCGAATGCCGCCGGACTCGGTCTTGTGCAAGATGTCCGCCGAATCAATCTTCAAGGCCACAGGGTAGCCCAGCCGGTTGGCGGCGGCCACTGCGGCGTCGGCGGCGGCCGCTGGCTGCTCGCGGGTCACCGGCACGCCCCAGGCGGCAATTAACTCCTTGCTCTCCCTCTCGGATAATGCTGACCGCCCGGCCTTGAGCAGGCGTTCCGGCGCTGTGCGCTGTGCCGCGGTAATGGCAGGAGCAGTGGCAAATCCCACCGACTGGCGGCCTTCTTTCCAATCGTGGTAGTCCAGCAGGCTGCGCAGGCCCTTGGCCAGCTTATCCGGCGTGTAAAACAGGGGAATGTTAGCCGCCTTGAGCTTGGGCAATCCGGCATTAGAGCCGCGGGTGCCGGTCCACAAGAACGCCACGGCCTTGGAGCTGGAGTCCCGCTGGGCAATGACCTGGTCTGCCTGGCTATCGGCCCCGGCGCTGGCCACCACCAGGGTTCCTACCTCCGGCTCGTTTATCAAATTTGACATAATCTCTGGGAAAGACTCACTATTGGCGAAACCCGTGACGTCGGAAGGATTGGCGGCCCAGCCAAAACCTTTCAGCACGTTGTTGATGCCGTCCTGAGCTTTCTGGGTAAGGGCCGGCAGGTCCAGCCCGGCCTGGCCGCACATGTCGGCGGTAAGAGAACTGACTCCGCCGGAGTGGGAGACCACGGCCAAGCCGCGCTTGGCGGGACGGGGCGAGTGGGCCAGCAACTGGGACACTTCCAGCAGTTCGTCGTAGTCCTGGACGCGAATGACGCCGTGCTGGGCGAAGGCAAAGTCGTAGAGGGCGTCGGAGCCGGTAAGGGACGCGGTATGGGAGCGAGCGGCGCGGGAGCCGAGGTCAGAGCGGCCAATCTTGATAAGGACGATGGGCTTGTTCCGTTCCGCCGCCAGCCTGGCTACTTCCATGAACTTGCGGGCGTCTTTGAACCCTTCCACGAAACCGGCAATGACTTTCACATAATCGTCGTCCAGCAAGTAACGGGCAAAGTCAGCGAAGTCCAGGTCGGCCTCGTTGCCCGTGGAGATGATATGGCTAAGGCCAATGCCCTCCTCCACCGCCCTGGTAAGGAAAGGCCCAAAAGCCGAGGCTCCGCTCTGGCAGATCAGGCCGATGGGGCCGCTGAGGCCGTCAGACCCGCGGGAGGAGCTGCTGGCCCAGATGTTATCCCGGACGTTGGCTACGCCCAGGCAGTTGGGGCCGCACACCCGCATGCCCGACTCCCTGGCGAAGACGCCCAGTTCCTGCTGAAGGCTGCGCCGGTCGTCCAGGTCACGCTCGGAGAAACCGGCGGAAATGACAATGGCAGAGCCAGCGCCCTTCCGGTGGCTTTCCTTGAGCGTATCCAGCACCTGGTCGTAGGGAACTACAATGCCCACCAGGTCGGGAGCTTCAGGCAGGTCGCTGATGGTTGGGTAGCATTTGGCCCCCATAATCTCCGGGTAGCGGGGGTTAACCGGGTAAACATTTACCCGATCCTTGGCCTTGAGGGAAGCGGCCAGGAACCGCCCGCCGTACTGCATCCGGGGGGTAGCCCCCACAATGGCGATGGAGCGGGGGTTGAGCATCTTGTGGATGGAAGCCATCTGTTCCGGAGTCCAGGTGGGCATGTCAGACCTCGCTGTCGTTTGCTCTTTATTGCAGGCCGAAGGGATTGTCAATAACGTAACGCCAGGAGCCGTCCCGCTGGCGGCGGCAGACCTCGGCGCTCTGGCCGCTGAGGTTTACTGGGCTGCCATCTGGGCCGGTGCCGGTTAATGTCCAGGCGGCGGAGACCAGGGCAACGTCCCCTGCCTGGGCCAGCAGCCTGGGCATCAGGTTGATTTTTGGCTTCATGCTCAGAAAGATAGCCAGCGCCTGGCGTATGCCTTGAGTCCCAGTCACGGTATGCCCCGGCTGGGGCGACAAGCTGGCTGCGGGTTCATACAGGGCGGCCAGGGACTCCAGGTTGCCGGAGTTCAGCGCTTGGGCAAACAGGCGGTCCAATTCTTCTGGGGAACGTGCAGGCATAACTTAACTCCTTGCACTGCGGCTTGCAGAAATCATTGGCTAAATACGTCCGTCACTGACAATTCCAGTCCCGACAACACTTCGGATTGCACCTGGTCGCCCAGGCCAAAAATCCCAATGCGCCGCCACTGCCCCTCTTCCAACTCCATCACTTCCACGCTCCGGGCCTCCGGAGAGACCAGCCAGCATTCTCCAACGCCCAGCGGCAGGTAGTCTTCCAGCTTTTCGGCGATGTCGGCGCGGGCGTTGGTGGGAGAAAGCACTTCTACCACCAGGTCAGGCGCGCCTTCAATAACTTGCCCCAGGATGGACGCTTGCTCGTTGCTGACGGAAAGCAGGTCCGGCTGGCGGGTGCGCAGCGGCTCACGCTGGATAACCACATCCAGGAGTGCGAACCACACCTGGCCTAGCTGGTGCTCTATAACGAACCGGTCCAATATCCTGAAGAACTGGCGCAGAATGGTCTGATGGTCGAGAGTGGGCGCAGGGGCCAAAATTAATTCCCCATCTACGATGTCGTAGCGGGCCTTGATTTCCGGCCCCGCCAGGCACTCTTCATAAGTCAGGCGCTTGGTCTGTAATGTCATAGGCTGGCTCCCGTTCCCGATGGGTGTGACCTTACGTCTCCCCGGCGCGGCGGGCGTCGGCGCGCCAGTCGTCGGGGTTGGGTCCCCGGTCAATAACCACATCTACCACCGCGGGCAGGCCTGAGGCCACTGCCTGGCGCAGGGCATCGGGCAGGTGCCGGGAATCGCTGACCTGTACGCCGAAGGCACCGAATCCCCGGGCCACCGCGGCGTTGTCGGTGGGCGCGAACTCTGATGCAATGTAGCGTCCCGGCGCCTGGTGGTGGCGCACCATGCCCAGGGCGCCGTCGTTGAATACCACGCAGAGTATAGGAAGCTGGTACTGCATGGCGGTGGACAGGGCATGGACGGTCATCATGTAACCGCCGTCGCCGCTGACCGCCGCCACCGGACGGTCCGGGCGGGCCAGTTTTAGCGCCACTGCGGCAGGCAGGCTCCAGCCCATGCCGGCGGTGCCGCCGGGGCTGAAGAAGGTGTTGGCCTGGGCGGCCTTGAAGAAGTGGGCCATCCAGGTGCGGTTGTTGCCCGCGTCCAGGGCAAATACAGTGGACGGGTCCAGGGTCTGTTGCAGCAGGTGCACCAGACGCTGGGGCAAGACGGGGGAGCTGTCCCGGTGCATAGCCGGGTCGTCATAAAAGTGGTCCTGGGATTTGCGCTGGGCCAGGCCGTTGGCCCACTCCCTCCGTTGCCGGGCGCTGGCTGGGGTGGCAGCCCTGGATGCTTCCACCAGCTGGCTCAGGATGGCGCCAGCATCGCCGATCAAGCCCAGTTCAATGGGGAAAGTCCAGCCGGCGTTGCGGTCGTCAATGTCAATCTGGATGATGCGTTGCCGTCGCGGGTCAAAGACGCTGGGGTTCTCCCGCACCGTGTCTTGCGGGGTGAGCTTGGCCCCCACAATGACCACTGTGTCGGCATCACCCACGGCGCGGTTGGCGGCTTGCTGCCCGTAAACTCCCACCATGCCCACGGCCAGCGGGTGGGTCTCGGCAATGGCGCTCTTGCCCTTATAGCTGGTGGCCACGGGCATGTTCCACTGTTCGGCCAGTTGCTGGAGCAAGGCATGAGACTTGGACAAATGGACGCCGTTGCCGGCCACCAGCACTGGCCGACGGGACTGGGACAGGATGTCTATGGCCCGCTGGATGTCCTGGGGCGAACTTTGCGGTTTGGCAGTGTTCAGGTAGCCGGTGGTTGGATGCACGAAGGGCGGCGATTCCAGGTCCACCTGGCCGCCGATGGCTGCCGAGCGCATGACCACACACGCTGGGCCGGGCCTGCCGCTGGTGGCATGTTTGATGGCCAGTTGGGTGCCAATGACCGCCTCCTTGGGGCTGGCGGCCAGCGAGGTGTATTTGGTCATGGCCTTGAACATGGCGGGGAGGTCCACGCTGCCGTACTCGCCAGCGCCAGACTGGTTGGCCGGGTGCTGGGCTTGTCCGCCGTCGGAAGTGTCGGTGAGCACCACCATGGGGGAACTGCTTAACAGGGACTCCATGATGCCAAAGGCGGCGTTGGAGCCTATAAATAAGCCCTGTCCCATGATGGCCGCCGGTTTGCCGGTGGCGCGGCCGTAGGCGTCGGCCATAATGGCGGCGGCCTGCTCATGGCGGACCAGAATGGTCTTGATGCGGTCTTCTTTGCCCACCAGCAGATTGAAAATCTGGCCGGTGCCGCCTCCCGGAATGCCAAACACGTACTCAATGCCGGCTTCTTCCAGGGCCTGGACAATCAACTCGCTGGCTGTAGGCATGGCTCCTCCTGCCGATGGTGGCTGCATGGCCCGTGGGGATGATAACTGTCCATATGGAGGCGGTCAAGAGACTGGAGAAACAAAAGCCCCGCCTTTGTGGGCGGGGCTTGCAAATTCGGTGCATGGGTGTGGTTCTATGCTAGAAGTGGACGCCAGCCTCCTTGGCTTCCTTGGTGGCTTTCATCCAGCGCCAGCGCTGCAAGGGGTCACTGACTGCGCGCATCCACACGCCGAAGAGGTTGAAAGATAGGGCGGTCAGGAATATGGCGGTGCCGGGCACTACCACCACCCACCAGGCGGTGACGATGTACTGACGCCCTTGGGCCAGCATAAGCCCCCAGGAGGACTGGGGCGGCTGGATGCCAAAGCCCAGGAAGCTGAGGGTGGACTCGGTGAGGATGTTGCGGGGCACTTCCAGGGCGGCAATGGTGAGCAGCGGGGTAATCAGGTTGGGCACAATGTGACGGGCGATAATCCGCCGGTCGCTGCACCCGATGGCCCGGGCGGCGTCCACGAAGGCCTGCTCCCGCAGGGACAGCACCACGCCGCGGGTGACGCGGCAGTAGAGCATCCACCGGGCCACGGCAAACACAATGATGATGTTGGTAAAACTAGGCCCTAATATGTACAAAACCATCAGGGCCAGCAATAAGAGCGGTACGGACATGAACACGTCCACCGCCCGCATGATGATGTCGTCTAGAACGCCGCGGTAGTAGCCTGCGACCAGCCCCAGGAACAGGCCGATAATCCCGGACACTAGTACACCCAAGGCTCCCACAGAAACGGAGATGCGCCCCCCGTAAATCAGGCGGGTCAGCAGGTCGCGGCCCAGGTGGTCGGTGCCAAGAATGAAGAAGCGTTCCTCCGCCACTGGCGGGTCAACCTGCCGGTTGATAGCCTGGCCGGAGGAGAACGGCTGCAAGTGCCGCAGTCGCAGTTGCTGGTCTTCCGGGTCGTAGGGGGATGACCACGGCGCAAACACAGCGGCCAGCAGAATAATGATAAGGAAGCTGGCAGAAATCACGGTTATGGTGTCGCTGAAGAATGCCTGCACCAGAGGACGGCGCCAGGTGGCTACCAGAAAGTTGGGCCGTCGTCCCAGGGTGGTGGTGTTGTTCTGCATAGTCGGCTGTTGGCCTCCCCGCTAGATTGCTGATAAAGACAAAGGTAAGGAGTGGCTGGATGCGCCGCTACTTGTAAGCCACCCTGGGGTCCAGCCAGGTGTAGAACAAGTCCACTGTCAAGTTAATCACCATGACAGCCAGGGCCACCACGAACACGGAGGCGGTAACCACCGGCAGGTCGCGGGCGCTGATGGCGTCAATGAGCAACTTGCCCAGGCCAGGCCATCCAAAGATGATTTCAGTGACGGTGGCGCCGTTCATCAACCCGGCCAGCTCGTCGCCCATGAGGGTGACAATGGAGATGGCGGCGTTCTTCAGCACGTGGCTGTAGAGCACGGCGTTTTCCGCCAGGCCTTTGGCGCGGGCGGTGGAGACGTACTGCTTGCCCATCTCCTCAATCATGGTGGCGCGGGTAATCTGGGCGTTGCGCCCAATAATTCTGGGCGTAATGGTCAAGGCGGGCAAAATTATATACTTCCAGCCTCCAGGGCCTAAGCCATGAAAGCCGGATGTGGGTAACAAATCGAACTGCACGGCCAGCACAAGAATTAACATAAGTCCCAGCCAGAACTCCGGAATGGAGATAACAGCGAAGGACATGATGTTAACTATGCGGTCCGCCGCGCCCTTGGGGCGGCGCGCCGCCAACATGCCCAGGGGAATGCCCAGCGCGCCAAAGGCAAAGGCCACCGCGGCCAGCACAGCGGTGTTGGGCAGGCGGTCAAACACCATCTCCCGGGCGTCAATCTGGTGGCGCAGGGACTTGCCGAAGTCGCCTTGGAACATGTCCCATAAGAAGTCCCCAAAGCGGACGTACAGGGGGCGGTTCAGCCCGAACCGTTCTCGCACCGCTTCAATGGCTTCTTGGGATGCGTCTTCACCCACCAGCAGGGCTACGGGGTCGCCCAGCACGTTGATGGCCAGGAACAGGAGGGCCATGAGTCCCAGGATGATAAAGAAGGAGTGGGCCACCCGGCGGATCATGTAGTTGCGCACAGAAATCTCCCCCTGGCCCTAGACTTGGATGGATTGAATTGAGATGTGGTTCTTTGGCGAAGGTCTGTAATCCCGCAAGTGCGGTCGCCGCATGTGCAATGTTGGGGCGCAGTATACCATTGTCCCCACGGTTATGGCAATACGTCTTATAAAGAAACCGAATAACAGGAAGCCGTAAAGAGCGCTGCCTGGGCGCGGCCGTTGCCACTACCCCCTGCTGGCGTGATGGAGTAGACTGGGGACACTATGGCGCAGGCTCGTAACAAACCGAGAAAGCTGTGGCTAAATGGTGCAGTAATTGCTGGGATTGTTATCGCCCTGGTCAATCTGTCAGCGGGTGTCTGGGACGAGTTAGCCGCATACGAGTTGAAAACCTTCCTGGGCAACTGGTACAGACCGTGGATGCCCTGGATCGTGTTCTTGGTTTCGGCGGCCGCCTCGGTTCTGGGTCTAATTATCGCCGCCAGGCAAGGAAGGGGTGGACCACAGAGTGACAACCCGCTGATCTCCGTGGTACAAGATAAACCCACCAACTCCCCGGTGGCGGTTAACACCACGGCCACGGGCACCATTGCCGCAGGGAATATGGTGGCTAGCGGAGATGTGGTCGTTGGGAACGTTACCAATATCCACAACACCGTCCAGGCTCCGCCAGGCCCCTCCGCCACCCCCTCCCCCCTTCACCAGCTTCCCGCCGTGCCTGCCGATTTCACCGGCCGGGAGGCGGAGCTATCCCAGTTGCGCGGCCAGGTGGGGGAGAAAGGCGTCGCCATCTCCGGCCTGCGGGGCATGGGCGGCATCGGCAAGGCCGCCCTGGCCTTGAAGCTGGCCCATGAAACGGCCCCCGGCTATCCCGATGCCCAGATTTTTGTGGACTTGTTGGGGACTACCAGCCCCCTGCCTCCCGCCCAGGTCATGGAGCATGTCATCCGCGCCTGGCACCCGGAGGCCCGCCTGCCTGAGGACCCTGCCCAGCTCCGGGGCTTGTATAACACCGTGCTGGCGGACAAAAAGGCTCTGCTCCTCCTGGACAACGCCCGCGACGCCGCCCAGGTGCAGCCCCTGATCCCGCCAGCGGGCTGCCTGCTGCTGGTCACCTCCCGCCAGAACTTCCACCTGTCTGGTTTGGACTTTCTGGAGTTGCGGCGCATGGATCCTGTCGAAGCCCGCAGGCTGCTGCTCCGCATCGCCGGCCGACTTACGGACTCGGAAGCCGACGCCATCGCCCAGCGGTGCGGCTATCTGCCCCTGGCCCTGACCCTGGCGGGCGGCGCGCTGAAGACCCGCCGGGGCCTCAGCCCCCAGGAGTACCTGGACCGGCTGGCCGATGCGCAACGCCGTCTGAAGGAGTTGGAGCCGGTGAGGGCCTCCTTCAGCCTGAGCTACGACCTGCTGACCCAGGAGCAGCAGGCCCGCTGGCGCGCCCTGGCGGTGTTCCCCGGCAGCTTTGAGGTGGTGGCCGCCGCCGCGGTGTGGGAGCTGGCGCAGGCCCCGGCCCAGGACACCCTGGACCAGCTGGACGGCTACAGCCTGCTGGAGTACGACCAGGCCTCCGGGCGCTACCGGCTGCACGACCTGGCCCGGGACTACGCCCGATACTGCCTGGCTGACCCAGAGCGGGCCGCCGCCCAACTGCGCCACGCCCGCCACTACCATAACCTGCTGGCCGCCGCCGACCAGCTTTACCTGCAAGGGGGCCATGGCGTAACCCAGGGGCTGGGCCGATTTGACCTGGAGCGGGCCAATATTGAGGCCGGGCAGGCCTGGGCCGCCGCCCACTCAAAGGAAGTCAAAGAAGCAACCGAGCTGTGCAAAGGTTACCCAGGAGTGGCATCGGACATCCTGTCTCTGCGCTTGCACCCACAGACATATATCAGTTGGATGGAAACGGCCCTTGCCTCGGCCAGGGAGTTAAAGCACCGCCAGGCGGAAGGCGTGCACCTGGGCAACCTGGGCAACGCCTACGCCGACCTGGGCCAGCCCCAGCGGGCCATTGAACACCATGAGCAGGCGCTGGTGATTAGTCGGGAGATAGGCGACCGGCGTGGGGAGGGCCAGGACCTGTGGAACCTGGCCGTGGTGCTGGACGGCCTGGGGCGGCGGCGGGAGGCCATCGCCCGCGCCCGGGAGTCCCTGCAAGCCCTGGCGGAGAGTCAAAGCCCGGACGCGGATATGGTGCGGCGGCGGCTGGCGGAGTGGGGCGGGGGGTAGGACCACCCTCACCCCTTCGACTGCGCTCAGGGCAGGCCCGGCCCTCTCCCATGCAGGGGGCCTTGTTTCAAAAGTAATGATTTCGCTGTGAGAATACGATTTTCATCCAATTCTTGTCACCCTGAGTCCTTCGGCTGAAGGACGAAGGGTCTAAAATTCCGGAAATTTAGATTCTTCGTCCCGATGTAATCGGGACTCAGAATGACATTTGGAACAAGGCCCATGCCGGGAGAGGGAGTTCCGTCGTCCTTCCTCTCCCCTGGCGAACCTTGCCTCAAAACCCAATCGTCGCACCCCGACGAGTCGGGGTGCCCAGGCCCCAAAATGGCTCAATCCAGATATAAGTTCCGGCTTCTGCCGGAACGACGAAAGTGCATTCAGGGACTTTTGAGGCAAAGCCCCCTGCGGGAGAGGATAAGAGGTGGGGGGAATCACCCCCATCCTCGCCTTCCCCCTTCCCAAGGGGGAAGGAGTTTAGCTTTACCTCTTGGCAAGGGGAGAGATGAAAGGGGTTCTCAACCCCACCTGGCCTCCTCTCGTAAGGAGTCGTAAGGAGAGGAAGGGGCTGCCCTCTTCTTGAGAAGGGGCCAAAAGAAAACCCCGGCCAAGTGGCAGGTCTTGGCCGGGGTTGGTTAGCCCTCCATCAGCTTGAGAAAGAGAGCTAACCTGGCGGGAGGGTGAGGTAATAAAATGTCAAACTTCCGGAATTCCTCTAATAACTAGCCGCTAACTGACAGGGCCCCTTAACTGGCCCGCTTGACCTCCAGGGTCTCGCCTGGGGCCAGTGCCACCCTTCGTACACTTATACCCAACTTCAGGAGCCAGTACCCCAGCGTCGCCTTGCTCACCCCCAAGTCCTCGGCAGTGGTGGAAAGGCCGCGCTCATTCACCATTTCCGGCAGCAGCCGCTCCAGTGGGCGCTGGTGCTCCCTTTCCACACGCAACATCAGCTTGGTTTTTCGGGCCACGGAACACCTCCTGGCTGGGAATTGACTTGCTTTTGCTTTAACGCTCCCATACGATACCATGCGTTCCGGCGTTTGTCAAGAAATAGCCATTATATTTCTCTAAAAAATTTAAAAAAAGTTTAGAACACAAGCTGCAGAAGCCCCGGCGCAGATTTGACCCTGGGGAAGGCCTCTGCTAAGCTGGGCCCTTGGGCCTGGCGGGAAGTGGTTGGGAAACACCGCCGGGGAGAGTCCATTTAGCGAGGTAGCGGTCCTAGGATGATTCATGCCATAGAAACGCTGTTGCTGGAGTTTATCACCCGTGTTTACGAGGCCATGGGCTGGCCGGGTGTAGTGTTGTTGATGGCGGTGGAAAGCGCGGCTATCCCCCTGCCCAGTGAGCTAATCATGCCGCTGGCGGGCTGGCTGCTGATTCAGGCCCAGGGCGGGTCGCTGTGGCTGGTGGCGCTGGCGGGCTTTTACGGCGCACTGGGGAACCTGCTGGGGTCTCTGGCGGCCTACTGGGTCAGCATGAAAGGCGGGCGACCTCTGCTGCGCCGCTACGGCAAGTACGTGCTGATGACCCAGGAAGAGGTGGACCGGGCGGAGCGGTGGTTCCAGAAGTATGGCGAGTGGGCGGTGTTCTTTTCGCGGCTCTTGCCGGTGGTGCGGACTTTCATCAGCGTGCCCGCTGGGATCGCACGGATGAACTTGCGCAAGTTCGTTATTTACACCTTCGTGGGGTCCTTCCCCTGGAGTTTGGGGCTGGCCTATGGGGGCTACCTGCTGGGATCACGCTGGGAGACCCTGCGGGCGGCCATGCGGCCCTTCGACATTCCCATTGTCATTATCCTGGCGGCGGCGGTTATCTGGTTTGTGGTGCGCCGGTTGCGGGCGCTGCGGGCTGAGCGGCGCCAGGACGACGCCAGGGCTGAAGCCAGCGGGCCGGGCGATGGCAAAGATTAGCCCATGGACACAGGAGGGCCGCCGGATTGCGCCGCCGTGATTGTGTTGCCTTGTTTGGATTGCCGAGCGGGCGCCTCATCCGTCTACCCAGCGCCTGCCGAATGTTCCGGGGCGGCGTGGTTCAACCAGCCTACCAGCAGGGGTTGGAGCCTGTGTGAAAAGTCGGTACTGGTTCATTTTGGGTCTCGTCATTCCCGCGGAAGCCGGAATCCAGTGGAGCACGTCAACTTAGGGCATATCTGGGCACCCCGACTTGTCGGGGTGCCCAGTTGAGTCCTGGGGTAAACTGAACCACTACCGAAAAGCCCCTCCCTTTGCTAAAGGGAGGTTACTGAGCCGTGAGTTCATAGCCAATCACCCGCATCCCTTGGCCTTCGCTCAGGGCAGGCTCTAGCTTTCCCCCATCGAGGGAGAAGGAATTCCTCCTCTCCCCTTGTGGGGCCTTGTTCCAAATGTCGTTCTGAGTCCTTCGGCGGAAGGACTCAGGGTGACAAGAATTGGATGAAAACCGTATTCTCCCAGCGAAATCGTTACTTTTGAAACAAGGCCCCTTGTGGGAATGGAAACCTGGCATGGGCGTTCCTTCTGGCAGGGATGGAAAAAAACTGGCCTGGAACGTATCCAGGCCAGTGGACTGACTCCTTGGCGAACTCTTGGATAGTTAGGGCGTGGCCTCGAACTCGCCGAACATGGTGGCGTTGTGGCCGGGGAAGGTGCACACGTACTGGTACTTGCCCGCCGCAGGCACCGTGAAGACCACGTCGCCCGTCTGACCGGCGTTCAGGACTTTCGTGTGGGCAATCATCCGGTTGTCATTGGCCGGGACCCAGTTATTGGCTGCCCCTGCCGTCACGCCCGCGGTAGCCACCGCATCCTTGGTATTGTTCTGCACCAGCACCCAGTTGTGCAGGTTAAAGCCGGAAGTGTTCTTAAACCGCAGGGTCACCTGGGTACCGGCCTTGGCGCTGAGCTTGTCCTTATCAAACTTCAACTGGTCACCTGCAGCGGCGACCTCAATCAACGTGCCGGTAACCGGCCCTGGGGCCGTAGTGGCGGCGGGTGCAGTGGTGGCGGCCGGCGCGGTGGTAGCAGCGGGTCTGGGCGTGGCCGTGGCGGCTGGCTTGGTGGCCGTGGGCGCAGGCTGGCCGCCGCCGCAGGCTACTGACAACATTAGGGCGGCTGCTGCCAGGCCCGAGAAAAAGATGGCGCCTTTCTTCACAGTCTTCCTCCAGAATTGCACTTTCACGATATTGTTATTTTTATCACAATCCCTATGTAGTGTCAAGGTAAGGAAGGTCTTGGCGCCACGGTCGGTTTATTCTCGACTCCTTGGTAGGGTCGCCCCTTGACGCGCCCCGTTGCCAAGCAAGGGCGCAGTCCCGACAAGTCGGGACGCCCCTGCATTTCTGCGAGAATGAAACAGCACTACGAGTCAATACTGCATCCCGGCATGTCCCCAGGCAGCAGCCATGATAAACTGGGCGGCGCGTGTCCGTTAGGAGCTAGCCCCACGGCATAAGAATCAGGTAGTTAGTGAGCAGGGCATGGAGCTGGGCAAATTTCCTCCCGAGTTGCTGCAAAAACTGCTGGCCAAATCGGTCAGTCAAGACCCCCAAGTGCTGGTGGGGCCAGGAATCGGCCAGGATGCGGCGGTAATCCGCCAGGTCGGCGGACTGCTGGTGGCCAAGAGCGACCCTATTACCTTCGCCACCGACCGCATTGGCTGGTACGCAGTCCAGGTCAATGCCAACGATGTGGCCTGCACCGGGGCCACGCCCCGCTGGTTCCTGGCGACACTGCTGGTGCCCCAGAGTTTCACCCCGGCCCAGGCGGAAGCGGTGTTTGACCAGGTGCTTGAGGCTTGCCACGCGCTGGGTGTGACCCTAATTGGCGGCCACAGTGAAGTCACCTACGGGCTGGACCGCCCCATTGTAATGGGCAGCATGTTGGGCGAGGTTGCACCCGACCGCCTGGTGCGCAGCAGCGGCGCGCAAGAAGGGGACAGCATTGTGCTGACCAAAGGCATCGCCATAGAGGGTACGGCCTTGCTGGCCCGGGAGCGCGGAGCGGCTTTAGCCCAGGCAGGCGTGGCCCCGGAGACAATAGAGCAAGCTACTGCACTATTGCATAATCCAGGTATAAGTGTAGTTAAAGAAGCAGGAGTCGCCTGTTCGGCAATCACGGTGCACGCCATGCATGACCCTACCGAAGGCGGGCTGGCCACGGCCTTGCGGGAACTGGCCCAGGCTTCAGGGTTGGGGCTGGTGGTGGATGCGGAATCAATCCCCGTGCTTAGTCAGACCGAGGCAATTTGCCGGGCGTTGCAGCTTGACCCGTTAGGTCTGCTGGCCTCTGGCGCGCTGCTAATTACGCTGGCGGCTGGAGAGGTTCCAGCTTTGCTGGGACAGTTGGACCGGCAAGGCATCCCGGCCTTTGAAATCGGCCAGATGGTGGCCTCGGAGGATGGACTGGTGCTACTGAAGCGGGACGGAAGCGAGACACCCCTGCCCGTGTTCCAGCGCGATGAACTGGCCCGTTATTTTGCAGAGAAGGCTTAGAGGGTGTGTGACAATTCCCGCTCGTGGTGAGTCCCGACGTATCGGGATCCCGACCAGGTCGGGGCTTGTCGAACCATGAGCGGGCCAAAAGCTACTCATCCTTTGACAAGCTCAGGATGAGCGGGCTGGGTAGACGGCATTTCTCACACACCCTCTTAGAGGGTGTCTAAAAAGTCATTGCGAGGGGCGTAGCCCCGAAGCAATCGCGTGCCCAGGACAAGATTGCTTCGCTTCACTCGCAATGACCAGAGACAATCTTTTTAGACAACCTCTTAGAGCGTGTGTAAAAAGGTAGAACTTCTGGTTCGACAAGCTGCCATGAGAGGGGCAAAGCCGCTCATCCAGAGCTTGTCGAAGGGTAAACTTGGGAGGACTTGCGACCCTTCAGACACAAGCATATATGAACATCAGCCACGAGCGGACTGGTACACTTTTACTGCATCTCCAAGTTGGGGCAAAGTTATGTTTCCACCGCTCACCACAACTGCTACATTTTTATTCCTAAGAGTGTTTTTACATTTTAGCGCGCCCGCGGTAGCCGCTGCCCCGGCTCCCTCGGCCAGGGTGTGGGCTTTCTCAATGAGCAGGCCCACCGCGTAACGAATTTCATCGTCGCTGACCAGCACAAAATCGTCCAGGTGCTGCCGCAAAATCGCCTGGGGCAGCTCGTAGGCCGTCCCGGTGGCGATACCCTCGGCAAAGGTACGCATGGGCGACTGGACAATCTGGCCGCTTTTCCAGGACAGGTAGCCCGCTTGGGCCGCCGAAGACTGTACCGCCACCACCTGAATTCTGGGATCAATACCCTTGGCGGCAACACAGGCCCCTGCCACGGTGCTGCCGCCGCCCAAGGGAGCCAGTATTACCTCCACCTGCGGCAGGTCCTCGATAATTTCCAGGGTCTGAGTCCCCACTCCCGCAATCAGCAGCGGCTCGTTGGCTGAATGAATGTACCGGTACCCTTTTTCCTCCGCCAGTGCCTGGCAATGGGTTCTGGCCTCGTCAAACTCCTTGCCATAAAAAATCAGCTCCGCTTCCAGGGCGCGCATGGCCGCCACCTTCAAGGGGTTGGCTCCTTCGGGCAGGACGATGCGGGCGTGCACGCCAAACTGGCGGCAGGCGCTGGCGATGGACTGGCCGTGGTTGCCGGTGGAGGCGGTGATTACTCCCCGGCGGCGTTCGTCCGGGTCAAGCTGGGCCACCAGGTTGTAACCGCCCCGCGCCTTGAACGCCCCCAGGGGAAGGTGCTCATCATGCTTCAGATAGACCTGGGCCTGGAGCAGTTCGCTCAAGCTGGCGGAAAAGTGCAATGGAGTCCGGGGCAGGTAAGGGGCGATGGTCTTGCGCGCCTGGTAAACGTCGCGCAGGGTGGGGATGTATTGAGCTGGCATCTTGGGGCCTCTTTTGACGATTGGCTAATACCAGCGTAGAGGAAGCCCCTGGCAGAGTCAACGGCACAAACCATGGGCATGCCCAGGGCAGCCGGAAACGGTCCTGGTTCATTTTGGGTCTCGCATTCCGGCGCAAGCCGGAATCCAGTAAAGCAAGTCAACCTAGTGCATATCTGGGCACCGGCTTCCGCCGGTGCGACGGATGGCCCCTTTAGAGCGTGTTTAAAAAGTGCTGTGCACTACCAGCGCTCACACTGAGCCTGTCGAACCACGAGCGCCTAGCCTTTTTAGACACCCTCTTAAAGCGTGTTTAAAAAGTCATTGCGAGGGGCGTAGCCCCGAAGCAATCGCGTGCCCAGGGCAAGATTGCTTCGCTTCGCTCGCAATGACCAGAGACAATCTTTTTAGACAACCTCTTAGAGAATTAAAAGAGCCTGCTATCCACCACAACTTGCATTTACAATCGTACCGCCCCTTTGTTATAATCCGGCTATCGGCCCGTCTGGGCCGAGGGCCTCAAGGTATGCGTGGCGCATTCGTCTAGTGGCCCAGGACGCCGCCCTCTCAAGGCGGAAATCAGGGGTTCGAATCCCCTATGCGCTACCAATCTCTCCCTCTTACGCCTGCGCCCTGACGGGTTCCGCCAGTTGTTCCTCCAACGTTGCCCGAACTGATTGCTGGTTTGACAGACCCTCCTCTGATTGCCATTTCCAAGTGGCTGGCCGCGCTTGGGCAGCAATACTGCAGGCAGTCAAGACCGCTCCAACTGCTCCAGCTGCGCCATCAGTTCCCGGAAATGGCGCGGACACACGCCGTGGCTGGCTAGCACGCCCACCGGCCAGTGGGGGAAGCACCAGGCGCACAAGGGCAGCGAAGCTGGCTCGCACCGGGGCGGACCCGCGTCGTGGCTCCAGTGCTCCAGTCCGGAAAACTCTTGCGCCAAGGGATCGCAGATCCTGCACATTTCGTACCCCGCTTCGCCTCGCTGTGGAGGCTATTTCCAAGTAGGCCCAAAGAGTAGCTTCCAGCAATCACAGGCCGCTAACACCAAACACCAACAAAGGCAAACCTTCCTCACAGAGTGGGGCTTTTTCTCTTATCCAGGGTATTGGCACCCAGGGTCTTATTCAGCTTACCTTCTTCTCAGTGCTATACTCTCCGCCATGACTCAATCGGCCCTGGCCCTGGTGCTGCTGTCGGCCCTGGCCCATGCCTCCTGGAACCTGCTGCTGAAGCGGTCGCGCAACCAGGAGGTGTTCGTGTGGGGCATGCTGGCCGCCGACAGCTTGCTGCTGCTGCCCCTGGGCGCGGCGCTGTGGTGGCGTAACCCCATCGGCGGCGCGGGCTGGTGGTTGGTGCTGGCCACCGTGGTGCTGCACATCTTCTACTTTGTGCTGCTGGGCCGCGGCTATGCCCGGGGCGACCTGTCCCTGGTCTATCCCATCGCCAGAGGCATGGGGCCGATGCTGGCTCCCATCCTGGCAGTGGCTTTGCTGGGCGAGACCATCAGCCCCCCGGCAGCGGCAGGAATTGGCCTGATTGTGGCGGGCATCTTCCTGATCTCCTGGTGGGGTCGCTTCCGGCGGTTGTTCCGGCGGCCCCTGGCGCTGTTGCGTGACCCGGGCGTGGTGTATGCAGTGTTGACCGGCCTGACCATTGCCGCCTATGCCCTGGTGGACAAGGTGGGAGTGAGCCACGTGCAGCCCCTGCTCTACATGTACTTGCTTAGCCTGGGCTGCGCCGCGGGCCTGGCCCCCTACGTGCTGGCGGCCCACGGGCGGCGGGCCATCTGGCAGGAGCTGCGCCCCAACCTGGCGCGGGTGGTGCTAGCCGGGCTGCTTACCTTTACGGCCTACGGCCTGGTGCTGACCGCCCTGTCCATCTCCCAGGTCAGCTACGTGGCCCCAGCCCGGGAGGTGGGAATAGTGGTAGGGGTGCTGCTGGGTATGCTGGTGCTGAAGGAGCCTTTTGGGGCGGGACGGCTGCTGGGTTCTGGCCTGATAGTGGCGGGGCTGGCGCTGATTGCCCTGGCCCCGTGAGGGAGGCGACCCCCATCCCGGCCTTCCCCCTTGCCAAGGGGGAAGGAGCAGCCGTTCCCAGCCATCTGCCAGGAGGAAGAAGCAGCAATTCCCTCCCCTTGCCAAGGGGAGGGTTAGAGCCTGCCCTGAGCGCAGTCGAAGGGGTGGGGTCGTAACCCCCGAAGCCCCGTTGTATAATGTCGCCGTCCCGCTGCTTCGGGACAATCTGCGCCGAGGGGGAAACACCATGATTGACCAGGAAAGGCTGGTGCGAGACTTCTGCGACCTGGTGCGCATTGACAGCCCCTCGGGCCAGGAAGAGGCGGTGGCCCAGCACCTGACCCGCCGCCTGGAGGCCCTGGGCCTGCGGGTGCAGCGGGACGCCCACGGCAACGTCATCGCCTCGGAAGAGGGCGCGAACCCCCTGTTGCTCTCGGCCCACATGGATACTGTGGAGCCGGGCCGGGGCGTCAAGCCCCAGATCAAGGGCGACCGCATCACCTCCGACGGCGCCACCATCCTGGGCGGAGATTGCAAGGCCGGGGTGGCTGCCATCATGGAAGGGCTGGAGTCCATTGCCCAGGAAGGACTGGCCCGCCGCCCGGCGCAGGTGGTATTCACCCGCGGCGAGGAGATTGGCCTGGTGGGGGCCAGCAACCTGGACTTTTCCCTGCTGCGAGGCAAGGAAGCAGTAGTGTTTGACGGCAACGGGCCGGTGAACACCATCACCGGGGCTAGCCCCACCTACGTGCGCTTCGACGTTAACGTCAAAGGGCGGGCGGCCCACGCCGGCGTGGAGCCGGAAAAGGGTTTGTCGGCCATCCGCATCGCCGCGGAGATTGTCACCAAACTGCCCCAGGGGCGGCTGGACGCAGAAAGCACCTTCAACGTGGGGGCCATCTCCGGCGGCTCGGTGCGCAATGCTGTGCCCGCCCAAGCCCTGATTCAGGGGGAGTTCCGCAGCCGCAACACCGAGACCCTGGACTTGCTCAGGATGCAGGTGACGCAGACGCTGGAGGAGGCCCGCCGCCGCTACCGGGACGCCACCATCCAGGAGGAGTTCGAGGTGATGTTCCGCATGTACACCCTGGACCCCAAGGAACCGATAGTCCAGGCGGTGACCCGGTCCATGCGGGAGCTGCGCCTTAATCCCAACATTCAGCCCTCCGGCGGCGGCACCGACGGCAACGTGCTAAGGCTGCACGGCATCCAGAGCGTGGTGGTAGGGATGTCCACCAACCTGATGCACACCGTGGACGAGTACGTGGTCATCCCCGACCTGGTGAACACCGCCCGCTTTTGCCAGCAGCTGCTGACGGGGGGAAAGTAGGGGGACGGGCATTCTTCGTCGTTCCGGCGCAGGCCGGAACCCAGGATTTTGTCCCTATACAAACCTCACTTTTAGCAGAAGCATTGCAAAATCTAAAGGCGAGGTCTTGGATGCACTCCTTCCCCATTGCACTGCACTCAGGGCGAGAAACGAATCGCTCCGACGCAGGCCGGAACCCGTTATTCCAGCCTTGTGTATACCTCATGGCAAGCAAGAGGAACGGCACGTTATACGTAGGCGTCACTTATAACCTTGTTCAGCGAGTTTGGCAACACAAGAGTGACCTGTCGGAAGGCTTCACAAAACAATATGGTGTGCATTTGCTGGTGTGGTACGAAGTTCATCCCACGATGGAGAGTGCCATCACTCGCGAGAAGGCAATCAAAGGGTGGAAGCGGGTCTGGAAACTCGCTCTGATTGAAGGATCTAATTCTGCATGGCGTGACCTGTACGATACACTATGCTAACTGGGTTCCCCCGACGCGTCGGGGCAGGAACGACGGGGTACTATCCTAGGGGGGTTATCTCGTCGCACCGGCGAAAAGCCTGCCCCGTACGTGATACGGGACAAGTGTCCGGGATTCCTGCATGGCTCACGCGCGATACTGGGTTCCGGCCTGCGCCGGAACGACGAAGGCTAATTAAAGGAGGCTCACGTCATGCCCAAGATGACCGGCAAGGAAGCCCTGGCCCGGATGTTAATGGCTGAGGGGGTAGAGTACCTCTTTGGCAACCCTGGCACCAGCGAGACGCCCCTGCTGGACGTGCTCCAGGACTTCCCCCAAATCAAGTACGTCCAGGCCCTGCAGGAGGGCACCGCCGTGGGCATGGCCGACGGCTATGCCCGGGCCACGGGCCGCCCCGCTTTTGCCAATATTCACATCGCCGCAGGGCTGGCCAACGGCATCAGCGCCCTTTACAACTCTTTCCGAGGCGGCGCGCCCGTGGTCTTGAGCGCGGGCAACTCCGATACGCGCATGTTGCTCACCGACCCAGTGCTCTCCGGCGACCTGGTGCAGATGACCGCGCAGTACACCAAGTGGAGCGCTCAGATTCACCACGCAGACGATATCCCAATGGTGGTGCGCCGGGCCTTCCGCGAAGCCAGCACCCCGCCCACCGGCCCGGTATTCCTGGCCTTCCCGTGGGACACTCTGGACCAGGAGACCGAACAGGAGATTATCTCCTCTAGCCAGGGCTACTTCCGCACCCGGCCCGACGCCGCCGGCGTGGCCAAGGCCTCCCAGATTCTGGCCCAGGCGGACAACCCCATCCTGGTGGTGGGCGACCGGGTGGCCCAGTCCGGCGCGGTGCAGCAGATGGTCCGGGTGGCGGAGCAGCTGGGGGCGCGGGTCTATGCCGCCGCTTACACCGAAGTGAACTTTCCCACCAGCCATCCGCTGTTCGGAGGGTTTCTCAACCTGAACAGCCCGGCTACTCGCCAGCAGCTGGCCGAGGCCGACGTGGTGATGGCGGTGGGCGCCAGCGTCTTTTCCTCCTTCCTTTATGTGCCGGTGCCCTTCCTGTCGCCCCAGACCAGGCTTATTCACCTGGACAGCAAGGCCCGCGAGGTGGAGAAGGTCTATCCCACAGAGGTGGGCCTGATTGCCGACCCGCGCTCTTCCCTGGAAGACCTGGCGGAAGCCCTGGACCAGGACATGTCCGCCGGGGCGCGGGAAGCGGCGGCCACCCGCAGCGCCACCTGGGCGGAAACCCGCCGCAAGGAGGACGATGAGCGCCAGCGCCGCCTACGGTCTCGGTGGGACCGTTCCCCCATGTCGGTGGAGCGCATGATGCACGAGCTTTCCCAGGCCCTGCCCGCCAACGCCATCATCGCCGATGAAGCGGTGACCTCCCGCCCAGCCATGATGCAGGCCATCAACTTTGACCAGCCGGGCAGCTTCTATGGCATTCAGGGCGGCTCCCTGGGGTGGGCCATGCCCGGTGCGTTGGGAGTGCAGCTGGCCAACCCGGACCGGCCCGTGGTGGCGGTGGTGGGGGATGGGGCCTCCATGTACACGGTGCAGGCGCTGTGGACTGCCGCCCGCTACAACATTCCCGTTACCTACGTAATCTGCAACAACCGCTCTTACCGCATTTTAAAGCAGAACATGGACATCTACCTGCGGCGGATGCTGGAAGACAAGGAACGGCAGAGCGAGTACGTGGGCATGGACTTTGCCAACCCGCTGAATCTGTCGGCGGTGGCCCAGGGCATGGGTGTGGCCGGCCAGAAGATAGAAGACCCGCAGAAGCTGCGGCCAGCCCTGGAGCAGGCCATTGCCAGCGGCAAACCCAACCTGCTGGACGTGAGCATAGACGGGTCACTGTAACGGGAAGGTCTTGGGGGGTTAACTTTGTAGGGGCGTCCCGACTTGTCAGGACGCCCCTACCACTTATTACACCGAAGCACCAAGACGAATTTACGCCATGCGTATGTAGGCGGAGCGCCGGGAAGATAGGGCAATACGTACCCGGTCTTCCAACTCGCCGCTGGGCCAGGGCTTGGTAATGTAGTCCACCGCGCCCATGCGCCGGGCCCGCGTCTCGTCGGCAGTCTGGTTGCGTGCCGTAACAATGATGACCGGAACACGCGCGGTGCTGGGCGTGGACTTGAGTTTTTGCAGAGCCTCAAAGCCGTTCATTTGGGGCATCATGAGGTCCATGACTACTACGTCCGGCATCTCTGCGATGGCTGCGGAGGTCATCACATTCACCGCTTCCTCGCCGTTAGTTACCTGCTGCACCTGATAGCCTTGGGCTATCAGCAGCTTTTGAATCATGTCCCGCATGTTGGGGTCATCGTCCACTACAAGTACCCTGGTCATACCACCCTCTGCCTGGCCTGTGGTCGCTGATAGGATTTCTTAAATTTTGGCAAAATTTCTTGGTGGGCAATAGGGTACAGGCACCCTATTATGTTCGGTGTGCCATGGACAGCACTTCCTGCCATTCTTCAGCGGTCACGGGCTGGATGGACAGCCGCATTCCCCGGCGCACCAGCAGCATGTCCTTGAGCTTGGGGTTGGCCCTAATCTCATCCAGGGTCACCGGGCGAGGAAGTTCCTCCTCGGCTTGAATGTCCACCATGTACCAAATGGGCGAAGCCGGAGTGCTTTTGGGGTCTGGGTGGTCCGAGTTGGGGTCCCAGGCCGTGGCGTCCGGGTAACCGCGCCGCACAATGCGGGCAGTGCCTACCACCGCCAGAGGGCTGGAACTGCTGTGGTAGAACAGCACGCCGTCGCCCTCCTGCATATCGTCCTGGAGGAAGTTGCGGGCCTGGTAATTGCGCACCCCGTCCCATTCGGCGGTGCGGTTGGGTTCGTTGAGCAGGTCAGTAAAGGAATAGGCCGTTGGCTCAGACTTGAACAGCCAGTATTTGCGTTCCGGCATTTTGGTGCGTCACAACCTCTTCATATTTTGCAAATTGGGATTGATGCTGCTAAATTGTACCAGCAGACTCATACCAGGTGTCTATGTTAATAGTGAGCTGAAGTGGAAGCCAGACGCACATCATCGGAAAAACGAAAGGAAATCTTCCTTCGCGGGCTTCATCGGCAAATTAGCATTGCAGGAGATTTTTCTAATTTGCTCGTGGAGGAGAATGTTCTAGAAAGCGTAAATCCTCGCGTAGCAATGACTTTTCCACTGAACCTCTCCGTTATCGAAAGTGCCAATGCATTGCTTCACCTACTTGAGCATAGTCCCCCATTCATCACTCCTGCTTATATGTTGGCAAGAGGCTTGGTCGAGAGCACTGTAAACTACTGCTTCCTGTTACAGTGCAGCGAAGACGACTTCAACAATTGGGTGAGTTATTCGCGGCAGAAGGCATACAGGCGACTGGATCGTACTCAAGAGGCAGGCAACAAGAAATTACGCCTACACTTTGATGCCAAATTTGACCCAGCGGAGATCCCGGGGCTGAGTGAGGATCTTGCAAAATTTACTGGACCAAAAGGTGGTGAGAGAAATAGATGGACTCAGAAATCTATCAACGATCGACTAGCAGAAATCGGCCAGCACAGTCCAGATGATGAAAAGCTCGTCCTTACCTTGTTAGTTGCCTTAGCAGCAACCTATGAGATCGGCTCTGAAGCGCTGCACGGTACTTTGATTGGTGCAGGGTTTGCTTACGGACTATTCGGATTGCCTAATGAAACACCTTCAGGCCAAGCGGTCCTGCTTCTAATGGCCGCAACTGAATGTGTGGCTGCGATGGTGCAAGTTGGCGCTCGGAAGGCTGCCTTTGCCAATATCTCAGAGGCATCGCGTACCAGCTTGACAGCTACACTCATGCTAATAGAGAAATCCTTGGCCCACTCTGGCACCCCAAATGAGGACGATGCGTCGTCGGCTGACGAGAGGAAGCGAGGCTGGCACTCAACTATTGATGGTCGTCCTACTGATTAGTGCACGGTGATGCACCTGTTGGTACGTAGAGTGGCATCCAACTCTCAGCCCTCACCGCAGCCTTATCCCCGCCTTTTCCCGGTCAAAGCAGCCCTGGGTCAGGTCCGCGCGCTCCTGGCGCAGCAGGTCCTTGCGCACCCGCAGGCTGGGCGTGCGGGGCAGTTCTTCCCGCAGCTCCACGTACCGTGGCACCTTGAAGTAGGCCAGGTGCTGGGCGCACCACTGCACCACCTCCTCCGGCGTGACCGTCGCGCCGGGCCGGGGCATGACGTAGGCCTTCACCTCGTCCTCGCCCAGTTCCGAGGGCACGGCAATAATGGCGCAGTCCAGCACCGCCGGGTGGCGCTTCAGCACCTCCTCCACTTGCTGGGAGGAGATGTTCTCGCCCCGGCGGCGGATAACGTCCTTCTTGCGGTCAACAAAGTAGAGGAAACCTTCCTCGTCCAACCAGCCCAGGTCGCCGGTATAAAGCCATCCTTCCCGCAGGGCCTGCTGGGTCTGCTCCGGGTTGCGCCAGTAGCCGGGCGTCACCGCCGAGTTCTGGATGGTAATCTCCCCTGGAGTGTTGATGCCCGCAGGCTCGCCGGTCTCCGGGTGGCTGATGCGCACCTGGTTGACGAATCGGGCGTCTGGGTGCTGCCGGGGTTGGCCCGAGGACCCAGCCCGGCGGGGCTGGCCCAGGCGCTCAATGGTGCCAAAGCAGGTCTCGGTCATGCCAAAGCCCACGATAACGTCCGTGCCGAACCGCTCCTGGAAGGCCTGGAGGAACTCCGGCGGGAAGGCGGGCGAACCGTAGAACAGCCTCACCTGGCTCTGCCGGTCCAGGGGCGAGGGCGGCTGCTTGGCCAGCACAGGCATCATCATGCCGATAAAGTTGACCACGGTGGCGCGGGATTCCCGCACTTGCTCCCAGAACCGGGAGGCGCTGAAGCGGTCTGCCACCACCAACGTGCCTCCGGAGGCCAGGGCGCCCATGGTGGAGTAGTACTGGGCGTTGGCGTGGAAGAAAGGCAGGCAGGTAAAAAACCGGTCTTGGGGTGTGGCCTGGGTCCAGTGGGCAAAGCCCTGTCCGGCGGCCACGTACATCTGGTGGGTCACCTGCACTCCCTTGGGGTTGCCGGTAGTGCCGGAGGTGTACACCAGCATGGATAAGTCCTGCGGGGACGCCTTCTGTCTGACCCCCCTTTTGTGAAAGAGGGACTCACTCACCCCCCTTTGGTAAAGGGAGGTTGGGGAGATTTCCGTTTCGGCGATTCCTCCACTGAAGTTAGTCCATCCGGGAACTGCTTCCACCTTTCCCACCAGCAGCCGGTGCTGCACCGAGGGGGCCAGCCCCGCGGCGGCCTCCGCCACGTCCCGCAGGGATTCGTGGGCCACCAGGGCGACGGCCTCGGCATTGTTCAGTATGTAGGCGGTCTCGTCCCGTTTGTAGGCGGTGTTGATGGGCACGCTTACCGCCCCAAAGAAGGACAGGCCGAACCAGCAGTAAAGGAACTCAGGGCAGTTGGGCAGGAGCAGGCACACCCGGTCGCCGTGAGTGATGCCCAGGCGCTGGAACATGCGGGCTGTCTGCTCCGCCCGCTGCATAAATTGCTGGTAGGTGATTTGCTTCCCGGCAATTTCCACAAAGACATGCTGCGGGCGGCGGGATGCTGCCGCCTCCAGGAACTCGCCCAGAGTCATCTCCCACATCATTCTGCGGGAGTCTTGGGGGCCGATGATGCTGGTCATAGCACTTGTTTCCCTGGCGGGCCTGAGTTGGTAGGCTCCAACCTACCACGGGGTGGACGGCGGGTCAAGTGCAATGTATACCACGAGCAGTGAACACATTTGTACGGGGCGACCGCCCCACCCTGGCCCTCCTCTTGCCAAGGGGAGGGAACTTTTGCTCCTACCTCTCTGGCAGGAGAGGGAATGTCACTCCTTCCCCCTTACCAATGGGAAAGGCTGGGATGGGGGCAGGGCCGGCGTTGACACCGATGGGTAGCTGCCGTAAGCTGGCTTTGCCCATGACGCAACAAACCAGACATAAAGTGCAGTCCGTGGACCCCCGGCGGCTAAAACTGGCGGACCCGGCAGGGACCTCCGGCGTGCTACTAGGCTTCCAATGCCGCCAGTGCGGTGTTCAGGTCTTTGGCCCTGCCACGTATTGCCAGTCTTGCACCTCTAACGACCTGGCTCCAGTGGAATTGAGCCAGCGTGGCATCCTCTACAGTTTCACTGTGGTGCGGGTCCCACCGGCGGGTTGGCCGGGGGCGGTGCCCTACATTCTAGGCCAGGTGGAACTGCCCGAAGGCCCCCACGTGCTGGCGGAAGTTATTGACTGCGCACCTACCGGTCTCAAGATTGGCATGGAGATGGCCCTGGCCCTGACCCATGTGCAGGCCGAAGGCTCTGAAGTGGTGAGGGTGGTGTACAAGTGGCGGCCCCAAACACCTTCAGCCAATTTTCCAGAGGGAAAACCATGACTCTGCTCAGCCCAGGCCGGGAAGTGGTGGTGGCCGGGGTGGGCCTGCACCCCTTTGGCCGATTCCGGGACAAGGACCTGGCCACCCTGGCGCGGGACGCCGTGGTAGCCGCCCTGGGCGACTGCGGCGTTCCCTGGAAGGACATCCAGGCGGCGTGGTTCGGCCACGTTTACTACCACGGCATGTCCGTGGGGGAAACGGCCCTGGCGCCCCTGGGCCTTACCGGAATACCTATTATAAATGTGGAAAACGCCTGCTCCAGCGGCTCCACCGCCTTCTGGCAGGCGTACTGGAGCATCGCTTCCGGATTGTATGACCTGGCGCTGGCCTTCGGCGCGGAAAAGGTTCCTTCCGGGCCGGTGACGGTCACTGCCGCCGACAGCCCCGACCGCTACATTGGTGGCGACCATATGATGGCCGGGTATGCGTTGCGTGCCCAACGGTACTTGGCGGAGACCGGCGCGCCTCTGGCGGCATTGGGCCAGGTGGCGGTAAAGGCACGGCAAAACGCGGCTTTAAACCCCTACGCCCACCGCAAGGATACCTACACTCTGGAGGAAGTTCTCAACTCCCGTCTGGTGGCCGATCCACTGACCCTGTTTCAGTGCTGCCCCACCAGCGAAGGCGCGGCCGCGGCGGTGCTGTGCGCCAGGGAGTGTCTAGGCCAGTACCGTCTGGACGGCCGCCGGGCCGTGCGGGTGGCGGCGGCGGCCTTGACTTCGGGACGGTACAACGGCAAGGGCAGCGACCACTCGGCGTTCAGCCCCTACCGCACCGAACCTGCCGCCTTGCAGGCCTACGAGATGGCCGGCCTGGGGCCGGAGGATGTGGACCTGGTCCAGGTGCATGATGCCGCCACCATTGGCGAGTTGCAACAGCTGGAGGCGTTGCACCTGCTGCCGGTGGGCGAGGCCTGGCGGGCCAGCCTGGAGGGCCGCACCGCCCTGGCCGGCGACATTCCGTGCAACACCGACGGCGGGTTGCTGGCTATGGGCCACCCCTTTGGCGCCACGGGAATCCGCATGGTGCACGAGACCGTGACCCAACTGCGGGGTGAGGCCGGACCTCGGCAGGTGCCGGATGCCAGGGCGGGCGTGGCCCAGTGCTCCGGTGCGGGAGACGTGACTACGGTAATTATCCTGGCGAAGTAACTATCGCTCCCGCCGTGCGGCCTGCCTGTAGAAATGAATGAAGGTCGGGTGCAAGGACCCGCGCCCTCAACCAAGCCCTTGACACCTCGGCAATGGCGGCCTATATTCCCCGCAATCCCAGGGGCTTGTGGGAATGCCAGTGGTTGATGTGGGAGACATAACATTATCGGGAGGTGTTCCAATGCCTGGTGAACGAAATCCCTTCAGCACTCCCAACGGCAGCCGGGTAGCCTGTATCCAGCACGCCAACGTGGAGACCAGCAACGTGGCCCGGACGCAGGAATGGTACAAGCGGGTCTTTGACGCCGAGTGGACGGAAGAGAATCCTCGCTTCCTGCGGCTGGGCAGTTCTGAACTGCACATTCACCAAGAGGCGCATCCCAATGCCCACAAGACCAACCACTTCGCCGTGGAGGTCCTGGACTGGGAGGGCATGGTGGATCACCTGAAGCGGGAGAAAATTACTTTCGAGAAGGGCCGGGAGCCCAAGACCAACCCCAACGGCAAGAGCGTGTGCTTTGTCCGCGACCCCGACGGCAACCTGATTGAAATCATGCACCACGCCGCCTGGCACCGGGACTAGACCCCGGTAAACAGTGGGTAATTAGCAAGGGCGGGTTTCATACCCGCCCTTACTGTTTTAACGAATGGGTACAGGCCGCGTGTGCTGGGCCCTTCCCGCAGTTCTTTGCGGCGTCACGGCACTACCACTACCTGGCCTTGCATGGACGGATGCAAGGTGCACCGGTACTGGAACGTGCCGGCGACGCTAAAGACGCGCTCGAAAGACTGGTTGGTGGTCAGGAAAGAGTCAAAGGTGCCGTCTGCGGCGGTCACCGTGTGGGGAACCGGGTCCTGGTTGGTCCAGACCACTTTCCCGCCTGCCTTTACCTCCGTTGAAGCGGGGCCGAAGGCGAAGGTCTGGATGGCCACTGCCACCACTGCCGCGGGGGCCGGAGCTGTGGGTGTCGGCGGCACGGCCGTCGGCTGAGGCGCAGTGGGCTGCACCGGCGTCGGTTGTGGCAGGGTGGGCTTGGGAGTGGGCAGGGGTGTTGGCTGCGCCGCCGCCAAAGGCGCGTTGGCGCTGACCGTCAAGTTGGCGTGCATACCCAGTTCATCGTGCTCGCCTACTCCCGGCTCCTCCACGTAACAGTCCACTTCATAGGTACCTTCTGCCAAGGTGATGGTCAGGCTACCCTCGCCTCCCGGCGGAATCAGGCCGGTGCGGGTGTCCACCTCGCGCCTGTCGCTTCCTCTAGAGTCCGAGCGGATACGGAAGCCGTGAGACTTGGCGCCCCGGTTGCTAATGGTAAAAGTAACTGGCCCTGGCCGGATGGCGTTGGCCTCCAGGATAATTGCCCACTCCCCCATGACTGCTGACAATCCGTCCTGCCGAGGGTCAATCAGCACGGGCGTGGAGGCTGCCGCCGGGGTAGAAGTGGCTGTCGGCGGCGGGACTGGCGTGGGAGCAGGCAAAGGGGTGGCTGTGCTAACCACAGGTGCAGTGGTGGGCCTGGCCGTAGGAGGCACCGGAGCCGCAGTTGGGATTGTGGAGGGGGGTAGTTGCAGTCGGCGCAATTGTTACCGCGGTGGGTGCGGCCGTGGCAGCCGTGGGCGCGGCTGTTTCGGCAGGAGGCGCGGGCGTCTCCGTAGTAATTGCGGTGACGCAAGCTACGCCCAGCAGGGCGGCCGCCAGCAGGTCAAAGGCTAATGGGTAAAGTTTCGCCAAGGGAAAGACTCCTTTATTCCGCGGCCTTGCGCAGCTGGGCAATGTCCCGGCGGTAGGCTTCCGCCAGGACGCGCCGGTCGGTGGTGTGCAGCACAAAACGTGCGCCTTGCTGCACCCAGTAGGTGGACAGGTCCATGCTCTGGTGGTGCACCAGCACCGGGATGCCCCTGGCTTCGGACTTCTCGATGATTTGCTTCACGGCGTTCTTGTATTCGGGGCGGTCATACTGGTCCGGAAAACCGACGGAGATGCTCAGGTCGTTGGGGCCGACAAAGATGCCGTCAATTCCCGGCACCTTGAGGATGTTGTCCAGGTTTGCCATGGCCGCCACGCTTTCGATGCCGATGATGGCCACGTTATTCTTGTTGCGCTCTTCCAGGTAGGTGCGGGTGGCCTGGCTGACTTGCTTCCCCGACTCCATCAAGTCCCGCACCGCCTTGCCCTTCAGGGGACGCCACTTGGCTGCGCCCACCACTGCCTTGACCTCTTCCACGGTCTCGCAATAGGGAGCCAGCACGCCCTGCGCGCCCGCGTCCAGGGCCATGGTCACGTAATGGGAGTCAGGAATGGGAATGCGGATGATGGGCGCCACGCCGGTGGCGCTCAGGGCCGTAAGGTAGTCTCCCAACTCCGCCCGGCTGCGGGGGCTGTGCTCAGTGTCAATCACCACGTAGTCCAGGCCAATGCCTGTAAGGGCCTGGGTCCACCGGGCCTCCCGGCCGTGGGTAATCATGGTGCCGTAAACACGGCCACCGGCTTTCAAGGTTGCCTTCATTTCTGCGCCGTTCATATTGTCGTTCCTTTACTGGAGTTTTGACCCCTGGGGAACCACCCCACCCTGGCCATCCCCTTGATAAGGGGAGGGAGTAACCGCTCCTTCCCCTTACCAAGGGGGAAGGCCAGGATGGGAGTCGTCTTACTGGTAAATCATAAACTCAATCAGGTTCTGGTCCGGGTCCCGGGCGTAGAGGCTCAGCGAAGGCGCGGCGCCACGTCCCCGTCCGCCGGGACGCTGCACTGGCCCGCGAATAACTTCCACTCCCGCCTGCTTAAGTTTCTGCTGGCACTCCTCAACGGTGCCCTCCCAGACAAAGCAGATGTCGGTGCAGCCGGGCACCGCCGTGGGGCCGCGCAGGCTGGCGGTATAGCCTTCCGGGTGGACGTTAATCTTGGAGTCGCCCACCTGAATGGAGAAGGTGTTGGCCTTTCCGGAGCGCCACTCGGTCTCGTTATTAATAAGGAAGCCCAGGCGCTTGTAAAAGGCGATAAGGCGTTCCGCGTTGGCGGTGGGCATGGCAATGTGGTCAATTCCTGCGACGGTCATGGATGGCCTCCTGAAGATTCGCACTTAATGGGCGTTGCCTTTGAGCCGAAACTTTACCCACATCCCCACCTTCCCCCTTGGTAAGGGGGGAGGGGGCATAGTTCCCACTCCTTAACAAAAGGGGAGGGCTAGGGTGGGGTGGTCACCTCACCTCGCCGCCCTCGTCCGTTCCCCGGTTGCAACACTTGCCAAGAACTCCAGCATCAGCTTGCGCACCTGCTCCGGCTCATTGGCCAGCAGGCCATGCTCCGCTCCTGCAATGATATGCAGCCGAGAATTACGGATGTGTTGGTGCAACTGATGGGCGCAGGCTACGGGAATACGGGTGTCGGCGTCGCCATGCACCATGAGGGTGGGCATGGCTAGCTCGCCCAGCCGCTTTTCGATGGAGTCCCGGATGTCCAGGTAACTCTGGATGGTCTTGGCCAGGCCGTCAAACTGCTCCAGGTTAATCTCCCGCAGGCGCTGGAACCGGGCGGGGTCTTGCTGGCGCAGACCAGGGAAGCGTGACTCCAAAGCCTGCTCCACCGCCGTCTGCTTGCCCAGCCGCTGGGCGGCGGAGCGCAGGGCCTCCAGCTCCTTCTGCCGCACCGCCCGTTCCGGCTCCTGCACGTAGGACATGGTGTTGATTAGCAGCAGAGTCTCAGTCATGCCTGGAAAGTCCAGGGCAAAGCGCATGGCGATGGGGCCGCCAGCCGACGACCCCAGCACATGGGCGCGGCGGATATTTAGGCGGTCCAGCAGGCAGCGCAGGTCCTGGGCGTAGGTCTGCATGGAGTAGCCCTCACGGGGCGTCTCCGAGCGTCCTGCGCCCCGCCGGTCCAGGAATACGGTGGTGAACCGTCCGGCCAGGGCCTGGGCGTGATTTGCCACCAGGGGAGCGCAGCCCTCGCCGCCGCCCAGGCCGCCGTGGAGCATTACCAGGGCGGGACCCTGGCCGTGGACCTCATAGTGCATCCGGTAACCGTTAATTGCCTCGTCCGGCATATTGCCTCCCAGCGTATCTGCAATGGCGCAAGCTAATGTTATTCTCCGGTTATAGCCTTGGCAAGCTGGCTGCGCCGGGGCTGCCTTGACAACCCTTGGCGGTCAACCTACAATCGCCTCAAGTTGTACCTGGAACCGTCCGAACAAATCTGGCGCAAGGGGGCAATATGAACCGCTGGCCCAAGGTGCTTTATAAGGAAGAAGGCATGCGCGAGGGCATGCAAATTGAGGACGCCAACATTGCGGTGGATGACAAGATTGAACTGCTGGACGCCCTGTCCGAGACCGGGCTGAAGAGCATTGTAGTGGGGTCCTTTGTCAGCCCCAAGTGGACGCCGCAAATGGCCCGCATTGATGAGATTGTCACCCGCTTCAAGCCCAAGGCCGGTGTGACCTACACCGCCCTGGCGCTGAACTCCCGCGGCGTGGAGCGGGCCAAGGCGTACTCGCCGCCCCTGACCATTGAGCGGGACCACTACCCCCGCCTGACCTGCCATATGTGCGACGTTTTCGTGCGGCGCAACACCAACCGCTCGCAAATGGATGAGATGGAGCGCTGGCCGCAGATTATTGCCCAGGCCCAGGAGCGCAACATCAAGGAGGGCGGCATTGGCTGCAACGCCAGTTGGGGTTCCAACTTCCTGGGGGAGTTCCCAGTGGACAGCCTGATGACCCTGCTGGAGCGGGAACACAGCATGTGGGACGAGGTGGGCATCAAAGTGGTGAGTTGCTCCATGGGCGACCCCATGAGCCACTGCACTCCTGCCAAGGTGGAAGAGAGCGTCACCCGGGTCAAGGAGAAGTGGCCGGAAATCAACCATTTCCGCCTGCACCTGCACAATGGCCGCAACATGGCCATCGCCTCGGCCTACGCCGCCATGCGCGCCCTGAGTCCGGAGGACACCCTGGAGCTGGACGGCACCATCGGCGGCTACGGCGGATGCCCTTACTGCGGCAATGGCCGGGCCACCGGCATGGCCCCCACCGAGGACCTGCTCCACATGATGGAAGATATGGGCATCCCCACCGGCGTGGATATTAACAAGCTCATTGATTGTGTGTGGATGGCCGAGCGCATTATTGGCCGCGAGCTGTACGGCCACGTGTCCAAGGCTGGCCCGCGCCCCAAGAAGGTGGAGCATCTCTACGACATGAACATGCCCTTCGTGGAGACTCTGGACCAGGCCAAGCACTTCAAGAAGGGCGCCAGCGCTTACGAGGGCGGCATTTACCCCTACAGCGAGCCGGTGACCAGCCCTTACCGGGAGCGGGTGGAGCAGGGCAAGCCCGCCTACGACCCCGCAGGCGGCCAGTTCCCCTGGAAGCAGGACTGGTTCCCCGCCAAGGGCTAATCTGGGCTATACTCTGGCATATGGGTAGGGGCGTCCCAATGTAGGGGGATGCCCCTGCCGTTTTCCCTAGCCATTTAGTAATTGAGAAACGCACCACGCTTGCTTATATCAGGCGCTCAGTATATATCTGCCATATATGTGCAGTCGGTAAGGGTTCATGGATGTTCTTTTCCGGTGCACTGGCTTTGAGTGGGATCCCGGGAATGAAGACAAAAACCGGATAGCGCACGGTGTGACCCAATGGGAGTGCGAGCAGATTTTCTTCAACCGGCCCCTGGTGGTGGAAAGGATTGCAAGATTAGCTCTGGCGGAAGCCCGGTATTTCGCATTGGGCCAGACCGATGCAGGCCGGTTGCTGTTTGTGGTTTACGCCGTTCGTGAAGACTTGATTGGGGTCATTTCTGCACGGGACATGAGCCGCAGGGAACGGGGGAACTATCGAAATGCCCACATTGAAAGAGATGCCTGAGTTTACTTCAGAGGACGATGAGCGCGAGTTCTGGTCTACCCACGACTCCACCGACTATATTTACTGGAGTACGGCCCAGCGGGTCGTGCTTTCGCGGCTGAAACCCTCCACCAGAACCATTTCCATACGGCTTCCAGCATCTCTTTTGGAAGAGCTTAAGCTTCTGGCGAACAAACGCGACGTTCCTTACCAGTCGCTGTTGAAAATCTTTCTTGCTGAACGGGTGGAACAGGAATTGCGCTCCGGTGCTGCGGCACCTTCAAAATAAAAATGAGATACAAGATGTCCTGCGAGGAGTCAACGTGACCACCAATAATCCCACCGACCCCAACCAGGTGCGCCTGACCGGCGAGAATTCCTTTATTCGCCTGATGCAGCAGCAGGGCGGCGTCCATACTACCCGGGTAAGCCACTGGCGGGTCCTATGGTCTCCCGCCGGGGCAGGCCACGCGCTGTTCCTGAAAAGCGACGCCATTGGCGACCAGGTTAGGGTTTACGCCGACAACATCGCCTTGGCCCGCTGGCTCCAGGAGGAGATTGAAAGCCTGCTCTTCCCCCAGTTCGCCGACCGCAGCTTGCCAGTAGTGGAAGCGGACTTCATCAAGTCTGGCGACGGCCGGGCCTTCTGGACCGAGCGGGTGGACAGCGACGACGACAGCATCCTCCTGAGCTGGTACGACTTCATCGAGCCGTTTATGCTGCGGGTGGCCGCGGGCAGCATCGCCGGCCGGCCCCACGGCGTCTACTCCTGCTTTGTGCCCGCCAAACAGGCCCAGGTGACCATTAACGGCAAGGTGGCAAGCGGGAAACCGTTCCTGGAGATGCGGGGCGACAAGCAGAGCAGCAGCGCCTGCCTGGCCTGGTCGGAGACCTGGGTGCGGCCCTGAGTCCCTCCCCTTAACAAGGGGAGGTTAGGCGGGGTCGTTTTACCCCCTCTGTCTCCTCCTTAAAGCGTATCCTAAAAACTCCCCGCCATGGTTCGACAAGCTCACCACGAGCGGGACAACCAATCCGCTCGCCCCGAGCTTGTCGAAGGGCGGGTGTTCGCATTCTGATTTTAGGATAGGCTCCTAGTAACGGAGAGAAACAGTGCCGGCATTGCCAAGGTCACACGCACGCTATGCCTCTTTTGCCAGCGCTAACCCCCACACCGTGGCGGCTCCGGCATCCTTCAAGGCCCTGGCCGCGGCGGAAAAGGTGCTGCCAGTAGTGGTTACATCGTCCACCAGCACTACCGAAATACCCCTCGCGCTGCCGGTGGCTGCAAAGGCGTCCCGCACATTGCTGGCCCGCTCTTGCCGGTTGGCAGCCCTGGCCTGGGGCGGCGCGCTGCGGACGCGGGCCAGCCAGCCTGCCGCCACGGGCAGCCCGGTGAGCTTGCCCAGCTCCCTGGCCAGCAGCGCGCTCTGGTTGTAGCCGCGCTGGCGCAGCCGCCGGGGGTGCAGGGGCACCGGGACCAGGACGTCGCCGGGCAAGGGATGGGCTTGCAAGTGCTCCGCCAGAAGCTTGCCCAGTTCCGGCGCGGCGGCCCGCAGGTCGCGGTACTTCAAGGCGTGGATGGCTTCCCGCACTGTGCCAGTCATCAAGAGGGGCGCACGAATGCCGTCGGTGTGTGGCGGGCTGGCGGCGCAGTTACGGCAGGGTGCGCCGGTCCCAGGCTGGGCTCAGGTGGAGCAAAAGGGCGGCTCCAGGCGGGTCAAGCCTGCGGCGCAGGAATTGCAAATGACCTGGCCCCAGGCACGGCAGCCCAGGCACTGCAGGGGGAACACCAGGTCCAGCACCGGGGTCAGCGCACGGTCTTTCCAGAGAGAAAGAGGGTGCATGGGAAGATTTTACAGCAGGGGTCGGCGGTTCTTGTAGAGCACCCAGCCTATGACCATGAGGGGCGGCAGCAGCAGGGAAGCAGCCAAACTCCAGCCCAAGCCAGCGCCCACTCGTTGGGACACTGCCCAGAAAATGCTGCCCGCTACGGTGTAGAAAATCAGGTTCTTGAACATGGCGGTGACCGCGGGGGTGAAGTTCGCTATGGAGACTCTATACCTTCACGGTAGCACCTGGGAGGGGAAACAGCCAGGGGCCACACCGGAAGCAACAGGGAACCTGACCCAAAGCCTCTTATCTAGAAAGGAGTGACCGTCCCCTATCTTTCAAGAGAAAGACCGACACAGTGAGTAGACAAGTAGAAAGAAGAAAGCTGCTGTGCCAATTACATAAAGAGCTACATAGAGTACTCTGAACCCCCGCCAGTGCCCCTGCGGTACTCCGATGTTGGGTACGATGTCTCCCATCCCTACCCGTCGGGCAATCTCAACGATTCTGGTTTGGTATGTGCTGATGTGCTCGTTTGCTCTCCAATTGAGTAATGACCCAAACGCAGAAAGCATTGTCAGACCTGCGTAGACTGACCAATGAGACACCGTTGCATCTTTGCCCGTAAATGCGAAAAATCCTGCTACTATCAACGCATAAAAGCTGGTAAAGGCGTTTCGCAGACTATCCAAGTGCCTGACGTGTAGCCAGTACTGTTCACTGGCGTGAAGTAAGTACTGGGTCTGGGCATCGACATTTTCACCAACTCTAGTCTGCTCGACCATCAATCACCCCAGACACAGCACAAGTTTTCGGCTAACTCCCATTACGCATCTCACGCCACCGTTCCAGAATCAGGGCGTCCCGAGGGAAAGCCAGGGGCGGCAGTTCCTCAGGGGAGAAGAACCCCACATCCAGCGCCTCCGGACCGGCTTTCAGCTCGCCGCCGGTCTCGTGGACGGCGTAGGCTGCCACAATTACCGGGTGACCGGCTTCGGAAAATACCCCCACCAGCCGGTCCACTGCTACCTCTAGCCCCGTTTCCTCCCAGGCTTCCCTAACTGCCGCCGCTTCTACCTCCTCGCCCCGGTCCACGTAGCCGCCGGGCATACTCCACAGGCCGTAACCCACCTCCCCGGCGCGCCGGATAAGCAGCACCTTGCCCTGCCGCGGCACAATGGCCGTGGCGGCAATTTTGGGATCATAGTACACCACCCGTCCGCAGCTGGGGCAGACCGGGCGCAGCCGGCCCGCAGTCTCCCGCGCCTCCAGGGGGGTGGCGCAGGCCATGCAAAATTTATCTCCATTCAGCACGGCCCCTAGCATACCATGTCCGGCGGGAATGGGGCATAATGAGCAGTGGCTCTTTTAGCGCATCGGTAGGAGTAATTCCCTTGAAGAAGTTTTTCCTAACCACGACGCTGGCGGCGCTGCTGGCTAGCGCCACCATAGGCATATCGGTGGCGGTCTTTGGCGAGTTTGAGGGCCTGCAAAAGAAGCTGTTGCTGACCATGCTGGTGGTGGCTGGTTTCAGCGTGACCGGGTTAATCAGCGCCAGCCGGGAGGGCAGTGGGTGGCTCAATCCGCTGAGTTTCCTGGGCGCCATAGCTTCCCTGGCGGCCCTGGGTGTGGTGGTGTTACTAATCTGGGGGATGCTGGTCCAAGACCAGCGGAGCTGGCAGGTGGTGGCTACCGTGGTGGTAGTGGCCCTTACCCTGGGTCACATGGCCTACCTGCTGGGAGTGCGTCCGGCGGGAGGAGTAGTCCGGCTGTGGTGGGGCGGCGCGGTGCTGCTTTCCCTGGTGATGGCTGGCCTGCTGATGGTAGGAATCCTGCAGTGCGTGGACCCTCTCAAGCGCAGCACGTATATCAAGCTGCTGGCAGTGGTGGCGATTCTAGACGCCCTGGCTACGGTGGCCTTGGGGCTGCTGGCTCAACTGATGGAATCGCCGGGCCACGGGTCGCGCCGCACCGCCAGCCGCCGCCGGGCGTAGCAAGCAGCCAGGTCGTCTTCAGTGGCCCTGGTCATCTTTATCGTCACTTTTCTGGGCGTGGCACTGACCCGCCTGCCCAAGGTAACTCTGGACCGGCCCGTGGTGGCCTTCCTGGGTGCCGTGGCAATGGTGGTTACCGGCGCCCTGACCTTTGACGCCGCTATTGCAGCCATTGACTGGGATACCATTGCCCTGCTCCTGGGCATGATGCTGGTCATTGCCGGGCTGCAACGAGACGGATACACTCAGGCCCTGGCCGCCCTGTGCCTGGAACATGCCCGGTCCCCCCGCGCTCTCCTGGTCATAGTGGTGGCAGTTACCGGCATCGCCAGCGCCTTCCTGGTCAACGACGCGGTGGTGCTGGTGTTTACGCCCATCGTGGTGGCCCACTGCCGGAGCCGCGGCCTGAATCCCCTGCCTTTCCTGCTGGCCGAGGCGATGGCCTCCAACATTGGCGGCGCGGCCACCATTACCGGCAATCCCCAGAACGTGCTGGTGGGCTTGAAATCAGGCATGTCCTATGGGGCGTTCATGTTCCGATTACTGCCGGTGGCGGTGCTGTCGTCCCTGGCGCTGGTGGCGGCCACCTTTTGGCTGTACCGCAAAGAGCTAAAGGCGGGAGAAATCCCCCCAACCCCTCCTTCGGCAGGCTCAGGGCAGGCTCTTTACAAAGGGGGGATAGCAAGTTCCCCCCTTTCGCAAAGGGGGGCCAGGGGGGATTTCCTCCCAAGGGGGGGATTTCCCAAACCCTCAATTCTCATTCTGGCGCTGGTGCTGGCTGGGTTCCTTTCCACTCGGTGGACCGGGTTAACTGTACCTCTAGTGGCGGTGGCTGGCGGCGGGTTGATGCTGGTGGTTGCGCGGCATTCCCCCCGGGAGTTGTTTTCCGGGGTGGACTGGCTGCTGCTGGTGTTCTTCGGCGGGCTGTTCGTGGTCATCGGCGGCATAGTGGGCCACGGCTACCTGGACTGGGCCGTTGACGCAGTGCCCATCACCCAGGACTTGCCAGGGCTGGCTTTGCTGCACGGCATCAGCCTGGCCTTGTCCCAAATCGTCAGCAACGTGCCCTACACTGTGCTGATGCTGCCGGTGCTGGAACCCCAGGCCAGCGACCTGCTGTGGTTGGGCCTGGCTTCATCGGCCACCCTGGCGGGCAACCTGACCCTGGTGGGCGCAGTGGCGAACCTGATAGTGGCGGAGCAGGCGCGCAAGGACGGGGTGGTGATTACCTTTCGGCAGTTCCTGCGCCTGGGCCTGCCGGTGACGCTGGCAACGCTGCTAATTTCCCTGCTGGCCCTGTGGGCGGAAAGGTTGCTGGGGTGGCTCTGATATAATTTCCCCATAGGCAGACATGATTCCAAACTTCCCGGAAATTCAGCGACTGTTCAGACAGGGCAGGTATCAGATTAGTATCCATGCCGAGCGTGAGCGGCTGGCAGAAGACCTGGACATAGTGGAGCTTGAACAGGCCGTTGGGAATGGGGAAGTTCTGGAAGAATATGCAGATGACCCACGGGGTTGGAGTTGTCTGATCCTGGGATATGCGGGGACAAAACCCATCCATCTGGTAATCGGTTGGGTTAGCAGCGGGGGACAGAATCTTGGAAGGGTTAGGATCATAACGGTGTATTTGCCAAACCCGCCCTGGTGGAGGACACCACGGGAAAGAGGAGAAAGAGTATGACCACCTACGGCGATTGCACTTTCTGCTGCGCCACCGTGGAGGAAAAGAGGATCGAATACGATTACCGGCGCAAGGGGAATCTGTTGATTGTCAGCAATGTTCCAGCTGGTGTGTGCCGTCAGTGCGGAGAGAGCTACTTCACGCCGGAAGTCCTCAAGAAGATGGACCAACTCTACCACGACATCTTTGACCGCCACCAGAAGCCGGAGCGGGTAATCAGCGTCCCGGCGGTGTCACTGTAGTCGCGGTTATTGGCTCCCCAGCAAACCCGCCACCTCCGCCCGCCAGGGCATGGAGTCCTGCGCCCCCACCTTGGTAACGGCCAGCGCGCCTGCCGCCGCGGCCCAGCGCAGCGCCTCCGATAGCGAGCAACCCTCGGCCAGCAACACCGCCAGCGCCCCGTTAAAGGCGTCGCCCGCCGCCACTGAGTCCACCGCTGCCACCGGAAAGGCTGGCACGTGGCCCTGCTCGTTTGGGGTAGCGAACCAGGCCCCCTGGCGGCCCAGCTTAATCACGGCGCACCTGGCCCCGCGCGCCAGCAAAACCTGGGCCGCCCGCCCCGCCGAGGCCAGGTCGCCCACGGGAAAGCCAACCAACGCCGCCGCCTCGGTCTCGTTGGGGGTAATCACGTCACAGCAGCGGTAGAGGGAGTCAGGCAGCGGGCGCGCCGGGCCGGGGTCCAGCATCACCAGCTTGCCCTGGTTGTGGGCCGCCTGAGCCGCCGCCAGAGTCAACTCCAGCGGCAATTCCAGTTGCAGCAGCAAGGCCGAGGCCTGGGGCAGCCGCCGCATGACCTGCCGTAGCTCCGCCTCGCCGCAGGCGTGGTTGGCCCCTGGAACCTGAATAATCCGGTTCTGGGCCGAAGCGTCAATGTTAATCACGGCAATGCCGGAGCTTGCGCCGGGGCTGCCCCCCACGCCGGAGACATCCACGCCGCTATCCCGCAAGCCCTGGATGAGCTGCGGCCCAAAAAGGTCATCCCCTACCCGGCCAATCATGGCGGCTTTTGCGCCCATGCGGGCGGCGGCCACCGACTGGTTGGCTCCCTTGCCCCCGGCGTAGGTGAGGAAGCGGGTGCCCACGACTGTTTCCCCCGCCTGGGGGAACCGAGGCGAGTAGGTCAGCAGGTCCATGTTGATGCCGCCCAGAACCAGGAGGAGCGGGGGAGGGGAGGGCTTCATGGCGGGTGCTCCAACCAAGGCAGTTTGCGGAGCAACCGTAGCACTAGCGGCTGGGGCGGTCAACTGAAGGCGGCAAGAAGGCAGGGGCACGGCGTGCTGTGCCCCTAAATTAGAAGGATGCCCTCTGCCGTCAGGCCGAGACGAGGGGGGTTAGCCACTTACTCAAGGGTCAATAAAATCGAATCGTCCCGTACTGTGTCCGGCTGCTAATTAACGCGCATCACCTCCATTCCCTGATGCTGCACATGAACTATATTCATCGTGTTGTCAGAACCGCCATTGATGTTGACCTTTAGGTTGTGGGTTCCCTCCCCCAACCGGACCAGCCAGGTGGTGCTCCAGTTTGCTCGCCAATAAAGGCTGGCTCCGACCGCAGACCAGTCCTCTCTGTATCCTGTGTTGACTACATGGTGGGTCATGCTTACCGGGGTGGTGTTTGCAAGTAGATAGGCACTCCAGGTGCCATAAAACCCCGTACTCCCGGCTGTCCGATCATTGAAATTGTATAGCAAGATCCCGTTGTACGCGACGAAATAATAGTACGCCTTCCCCGCTGGGACGGTAACAGATATAGTTGTGTCGATGATCTGCTGTGCAATGCCAGTGCCACTAAAGCTGACGTTGCTGGCATCGCCCCAGGTTTGAATGCGGGAAGGCTCAGTCGCATCATTCGATAGTGCTGTGGCGGTCGTCGCCAAATTGACGGTGATGTTATCAGGTATTTGCGCATCTGTGGCTGCGCCCGCCACGTCTGCGAAGTTCACTTGCGCGCAGGTCAGGTTGCCGTTGGCCGCTATGGCGTTGGCGAACTGTCCCGCAGCGCAGTCGGCGGGGTCAGCGGCCAAGGCGGTGGCGGTCGCTGCCAAGCTGATGGTGATGTTGTCCGGCACTTGTGCATCAGTTGCGTTACCTGTGAGGTTGGTAAAATTTAACTGAGCACAGGTCAAGTCACCATTGGGCACAATGGCATTAGCGAAGGCATTGAGACCACAGTCAAGCGGATCCTCCGCCAGTGCAGTGGCAGTCCCTGCAGTGTTGGCAGTAGTCGCTGTAGTTGCACTGGCCGCATTGCCACTGATGCTGTTACTCAGGGTGGCGCTGCCGCCCTGGGTGAACCCAGCAGCATCAACGTTGCCGGTTGCAATAACATTTCCTGCGGTCACCGTCCCAGTTGCGGTCACGCTCCCCGCGTTAAAGGCCCCTGGTACAGTAACCCCTCCCGCCGCGCCAATCCGCATTTGCTCTGCACCGTTGGTCTTCAGCACCAGATCCTGGTTGTCGGTGGTGCCAAGGAAGTGAGTGGCGGGATTGGTGCCCGCATTGCCTGTAGTAACCCAGGGGTCAGGGGCAGGCGGCGGTGGCGTCGGTTTTGCTCCAATTAACATTACTCCAACACTCAGAATCACAGTGAGGGTAGCCAGGCGCGCCAACGTGCTTGATTTCAGCATATTAACTCCCCAAGTTCTGACTTCCCGTAGAGGATATGCCCCCCCAATCGCGTCAATAGCCCACAAAGTGCAGGTAAAACTCGACGAATTTCGTCATAAATATACGGGAGACCAGCGCCGTCAAGGCAGACCTCATTCCCTTCAGTCCATGCTATAATCCCCTGCGTTGACTCCCGTTACCGGAGACAAGCTAATGCCCTCCGCGCTGCAAAACATAAAAGTGGTGGACCTGACCCGCACCCTGGCCGGCCCCTTTTGCACCATGCTGCTGGGGGACATGGGCGCCGACGTGGTGAAAATCGAGGAGCCGGGCCACGGCGACGAGACCCGCGCCTGGACTCCCTTCTGGAACGGCGAGAGCGCCCAGTTCCTCTCCTTTAACCGCAACAAGCGCAGCCTGAGCCTGAACCTCAAGGAACCTGCGGCGGTGGATATTGTGCTGGCCTTGGCCCGCCAGGGGGACGTGTTCATCGAGAGCTTCCGCGCCGGGGCGTTGGAGCGCATGGGTCTGGGCTTTGAAGCGGTTCGCGCCGTCAACCCCGGCATCGTGTACTGCACCATTTCCGGCTTTGGCCGCACCGGGCCAATGGCGGAGATGCCCGGCTACGACCTGATTATCCAGGGCTACAGCGGCCTGATGAGCCTCACCGGCGAGGCCGACGGCCTGCCCCTGCGGGTGGGCTTCTCCCTGGTGGACTTGTTCACCGGCATGATGGCTTACGGCAGCATCGTCACCGCCCTGTACCACCGGCAGCAAACCGGCCAGGGCCAGTGGATTGACGCCTCCCTGCTGGACGGCCAGGTGGCGGCCATGAGCTACCACGCCACCAGCTACTTTGCCACGGGCCGGGTGCCCCACCGCATGGGTTCCGGCCACCCCGGCCTGGTGCCCTACCAGACCTTCTCCGCCAGCGATGGCTATTTCATCCTGGGCTGCGCCAACCAGGGGCTGTGGGAGCGCATGTGCCGAGGCATCGGGCACCCTGAGCTGATGGCCGACCCGCGCTTCAAGACCAACGACGACCGGGTGGCCCACCGTGCCGAATGCGTGGCAGCTCTCAGCCAGATTTTCCAGGACAAGCCCATGTCCCACTGGGTGGAGGCCATCACCGCCGCTGGAGTGCCCTGCGGCCCCATCAACCGCGTGTCCGACGTGGTGGCCGATGCCCAGGTGCTGGCCCGCAACATGATTACGCCGGTGCCCCATCCCAAGGTGCCGGACTTGCGGGTGCCAGGTTCGCCGCTGAAGCTTACGGAGACGCCGCCTGCGCTCCAGCGCCCGCCGCCCCTGCTGGGGCAGCACAACCACGAGGTGCTGGCGGAGTTGGGGTACACGCCGGAGCAGGTCGGAGAGCTGGAACGGCAAGGGGTCATTGGTAAATAGCCTTGTGCATTAGTTTTACATTGATAATGCATTGACAGTGCATGTATATCGTGCTAGCCTGGATCAGAGACCCAAACCGACGGCCAAATTTGAGAATCGAGGTTGGACCGTGATTGAGCCTGAGTGGAAAATGTATTCCATCAAGCTAGAGATTCTCTCCACGGGTGTCCCCGTCACTGAGTATGTGGAACATGGGGGCGTAACTTTCGTTACAAGGCGCCAATTGTCGGGCAGTCTTTATCTCCATCCTGGTGAGACATCGTGGACATCTTCACGAAATTTTGTTGGAACTAGCACTTAGTACTGTGCAACCCCGACGTGACAGGGCGACCGAGCACGAGGCAGAGTGAGTCGAAATGAAAAACGTTCAAGTCCGCTTCTCCGACGAGGTCTACAAGGGGCTAGACCGCATCGCCCAAGAAGAAGGGATTTCTCTTTCTGAAGTCCTCCGGCGGGCCATCCAGTTATACGGCATTCTGCGGGCTTATCAGAAAGAGGGCAAAGAACTCGCGCTGGTTGACAAGTCTGGCCAGCTTCACGCCAGGCTGGTAATTCCCGGAATTACCGCAGAAGCGCCGGGTGAGACAAGGGAGTCGCTCAAGGCAAGCTAACCCCGCTTGACTGGCAGATTACTGATAGGGAGCAACCCTGGAGACAACGGCATTGGTGATGGAGGGATAGGCCGGGCCGGAACCAGCGCCGAGTACACCGGGCCGATCGTAGAAATTCGCACGGTGCGGGTAGAGGTTGAGGAACTTTTTCCCGACGGCCGAGTAGTCAAGAGAACATTTACTGATACCTCAACGTTTAGAATTGGCCCCCGAGCATATTTACGACTAACGGTCAAACTGAGACATATTCTCTGCAGGGCTGATTCATTCTCGCCATAGCGGTAGGGGCACACCTACGTGTGTGCCCCCGGCATGGCCCTTACCCGAGGGCAGACACATAGGTCTGCCCCTACCATCACCGAGAATGAATCAACCCTGATATCCTCTGGTTCATTCTGGTGGTGCTGGCTCTGAGCATAGTCATTGGATTATGGGCAACAGGCCCCCAAGAAGTTTGGGAGTGGCTAAAGTCACTCACAGGATTGCTATTTGACTAACATGGGAATCCCCTCGAACCACCACTCCACCTCACATGTAAGGAAAAAGCTGCGGCTGCTGCACACTTCTGATACCCACCTGGGCGGCGACTGGCACGTGGAACAGGCCCGCGCCGCCCTGGCTGCCCTGGTGGATGCAGCCCCGCGCCTGGGCGCCGACGCCGTGCTTATTGTGGGCGACGTGTTTGACCACGCCCGGGTTCCCGAGGCCGAGCTGGAGTTTTTTGTGGCGCAGATGGCGCGCTTGGCCCTGCCCGCAATAATTCTTCCCGGCAACCACGACCTGTACGATGCTGAATCCCTGTACCGCCGCACGCCCTTTCATCGCGCGCCGCGCAACCTGCGGATTTTCAGCCAGCACCAGGGGGAAATCATCTCTCTGCCCGACCTGACCCTGGACTTATGGGGCCGCGCCATGCCCGCCCACACGCCGGAGTTTCATCCCCTGGAAGGAATGCCTGCGGGCAGCAACGGCCACTGGCTGGTGGCCCTGGCCCACGGCCATTTCCATTTTGAAGACGACCGGGAGCGGCGCTCTTCACCCATCTTTCCCCAAGAGGTGGCCCAGGCCCCCTGCGACTACCTGGCCCTGGGCCACTGGGACCGCCACATAGAAGTTTCCTGCGGCGGCGTCAAGGCCGTATATTCCGGTTCGCCGTTGCCCACGGGCGGTGTCGGGGAAATCACCGTGGTGGAACTGGACCCGGGCACTGGCGTACATACTCACCAAACGCAGATAGCAATTAGCTAACAGCCGTCAGCTTTTAGCTTTCAGATCCCACCCACGCCTCTTTGGGGTGCGGGGGCTGATGGCTGATTACTGACTGCTGATGGCTGGCAACCGGAGGTTGATCGTGAAACGGCTTGGCCGGGAACACCACATTTACGTACTGGACCCCAAGGCGGCTCCCGCCATCACTATTGATTCTGGGGAAGAGCTGCTGGTGGAGACCTGGGACGCCTTTGAAGGAGTCCGTGACCCTGCGGTGCTGGAGGCCAAATGCCTTAAGGGGCCAGCCACCGGCCCTATCTGCGTGCGCGACGCCGAGCCGGGGGATGCCCTGAAGGTGGAATTCATCCGCATCACTCCCAAGGATGAGGCGGTGCACATGGTGATGCCTGGCCGCGGATTCCTGGAAGCGGAGTTCACCGAAGGCTATCCCACCGTCATGGCCCTGGACGGCGACTGGGTGGTGCTGCCCGGCGGTCTCCGGCTGCCTATGGTCCCTTCCATGGGCATGGTGGCTACTACGCCTACCTATCCCCAGGTAACCGCCACCGACAGCGGCCCCTACGGCGGGGACATTGACCTTAAGGAACTGGTGGCGGGCAGCGCCATTTACCTGCCGGTGTTTGTTCCAGGTGGAATGCTGGCCCTGGGCGACTGCCATGCGGTGGTGGGCGACGGCGCAGTGGCGGGCACCGGCGCAGAATGCTCTTCTGAGGCCCACATACGGGTCACTTTGGAAAAGGGAATGGCGCTGAATAGTCCGCGGGTGGTGACACCTGACTACTTTGTGGTGCTCTCCCACGGGGAGGAACTGGGCCTGGCCATGAAACAGGCGGTGCGGGACATGGTGGACTTTCTGGTGAAAGAAAAGGGCCTGGCCCCTTATGATGCCTATACTTTGTGCAGCCTGGCTGGAGACGTGCGGGTTTCCCGCACATTCCGGCCCATCAGCCCGGTCAAGATGATGCTGTCGCGGCAGGCTCTGGCCCAGCTGGCCTAGCTTCACGCTTCCCTAAAACCCCATCCGATGCTACAATGGGCCACTGCAATGGCGGCGGTCAAGCAAAAGCTTGGGCCTGCGCCTCTCGACCCCAGTCTAAGGTAAGGAATTGCACTATGGAGTTGGTTTGGCTGGTACCTGTCTCGGGCATTGCGGCGGTGCTTTTTGCCGCGTGGCTTGCCCATAGCGTCTTGAAAGGTGACAAGGGCACGCCGGAGATGCAAGACATCGCCGGCCGTATTTTTGAGGGAGCCATGGCCTTCCTCAAGCGCCAGTACCGCACCATCGGTCTTCTGGCCATTGTGGCCGCGGTAATTATTGCCGTACTGCTGGGCATTCTGGGCCGCACCGACATTGATGGGGATGGCTCGATTACCGGCGCTGACCGGATTGGACTGGGCTGGCGCACTGCAGTGGCCTTCCTGGTTGGGGCCTTCTGCTCTGCCCTGGCTGGCTTTGTGGGGATGTACATCTCGGTCAAAGCCAACTTGCGCACCGCAGCGGCGGCGGCCAAGGGCGGCCTCAAAGCGGCCATCACTGCGTCATTGCGGGGCGGCGCTGTTTCGGGGTTTCTCATTGTGGCCCTCAGCCTGTTGGGCGTGGCGGCCATTTTCTACGCCTTCGGCGGCGGCAACTCGGCTAATGTGGCGGTGGTGCCCTTCCTCATCGTTGGGTTTGGATTCGGCGCCAGCTTTGTAGCGTTATTCGCCCAGCTGGGCGGCGGCATCTACACCAAGGCCGCGGACATGGGCGCCGACCTGGTGGGCAAGGTGGAGCAGGGCATTCCCGAAGATGACCCCCGCAACGCCGCGGTCATTGCCGACCTGGTGGGGGACAACGTGGGCGACTGCGCGGGCCGCGGCGCCGACTTATTCGAGTCCACTGCGGCGGAAAACATCGGCGCCATGATTCTGGGAGTGGCCGCCTTTCTGGTGGCCCTGGAAGCCAAGCTCCCCAATCCAGAAGTTTGGATTCTATTCCCGCTGGTGGTGCGGGCCTTCGGCATTTTCGCCACCATGGGTGGAATCCTGGTAGTGCGGGGTAAAGAAGACGAAGACCCCATGAAGGCGCTTAACCGGGGCTACTTGGTCTCGTCGGGCCTTTCCGTGGGCGGCCTGGCTATCGCCACTTTCTTTATGCTGGGTAATGTGGCCGCCAACCCGGTTTGGCTGTTCCTGGCGGGATTGGTGGGAATCGTCACCAGCCTGGCCTTCGTTTACATAACCCAGTGGTACACCGAAGTTAAGTACCGGCCAGTAAGGGGTATCGCCAACGCCTCCCGTACTGGCCCGGCCACTAACATAGTTTCAGGTGTGGCCGTTGGCTTTGAGACCACTGCTTCCACCGCCATAGTCATTGGGATAGCCGTGCTGCTTTCCTACTGGCTGGGCAGCCACGTCACCCTTCCCGATGGCACGCCCATTCCCAACGGCGGCCTCTTCGGCACGGCAGTGGCCACCATGGGGATGCTGATGACTGCGGCTTACGTGCTGGCGATGGACACCTTTGGCCCCATCACCGACAACGCCTCAGGCATTGTGGAGATGGCTGGGGCTGGCGGCCAGATCCGCCACATCACCGACCGCCTGGATGCAGTGGGCAACACCACCAAGGCGCTGACCAAAGGCTATGCCATGGGTTCCGCGGGCCTAGCGGCCTTCTTGCTCTTCAGCGCCTACTTGGATGAAGTAAAACACGTCAATGAGGCCTTCACCGGTGTTATCAACCTGGCAGACCCCCAGGTGTTTGTGGGCGGCTTGCTGGGAGTGATGCTGGCTTTCCTCTTCTCCGCTCTGGCCATCAAGGCGGTGGGTCGCACGGCCACAGCCATCATTGAGGAGGTGCGCCGCCAGTTCCGGGAGCATCCGGGCATCATGAGTGGGACCGAAAAGCCGGACTACGCCCGCTGCGTGGACATTACCGCCCGGGCGGGGTTGCGGGAGATGGTGCTGCCGGGAGTGCTGGCTGTATGTCTGCCCATTGTAGTGGGCCTGGGGATGCGCTTCGCCTTTGACAAGGGCGCCGAAGCTGTGGCGGGGTTCCTCATGGTAGGCACCATCGGCGGCATTATCCTGGCTACCTTTTTGAACAACGCGGGTGGCGCTTGGGACAACGCCAAGAAAAGCATTGAGGCCGGGGCGTTGAAGCATCCGGTGACTGGGGAAGTTCTGGGCAAAGGTTCCGAGGCCCATGCCGCCGCGGTGGTAGGTGATACGGTGGGCGACCCCTTCAAAGATACGGCGGGGCCTTCCCTGCACGTGCTGGTGAAACTGCTGGCTACCATTACCCTGGTGATGGCGCCGCTCTTCGTATAACGGGAAGGAGTTTGCTGGTGGCGAATCCTCGGCCCTCTCTAATTGGGAGGGCCGAGGCGGTTTTTGGAACAAGGTGGATGAGGGGCTTGGCCCCCTTGTGGAGCGGGTTAGGGCAGCTGATGCGGATTCTGTCCAGAAGTCACGCGGCGGCAACTTCGCGCTGTGAACCAGCCAGCGCTTCCCGCACAATGTTAATCAGGGAAGAGATGTTGAAGGGCTTGGACAAAACACCCTGCGCCCCCATAGACCGGGCGATGGCCTGGGCATCGTCGCTGCCCACGGCGGTGGTGACAATCAGGGGCGCTGCGGGCAGGATACCTAGTTCCTTGAGCTTGGCGGCTACTTCGGTGCCGGGCATGCCGGGCAACATGAGGTCCAGGATAATCAGGTCGGGCGTGCCCTGGGTAGCGGCCGCCACTCCCGCCAGGCCATCTGGCGCCACTATCACATTGTGGTTGAATTGGCGCAGCACCTGCTTATAGAGCAGTCCCAGGGATTCTTGGTCCTCGACAATCAGTATGTTGCTCACCTTTACCCCTCTGCACCTGGTGAAGCTACTCGCTCCGGCCCCAGGTGCCATTCCTGGGCGCTTTGTTTCTCGCCCTAGACTGAGAGTGTGTCATCAGAATTAACTTACTCCAGTAAGGGCCATACCAACAAGAGTGTTGCCCCCGGACGTTAGGGTAGTGGCACCCTGATGCCCTTGGGTGCGTCTCCTGGGACACTGGGTGCCAAGGCGGCCAAATCCACAATCTGTACACTTACCAGCCTTACCGCTACTTCCAAAATGCCCAGGGTCCCCAGGGACCCTTTAGGCCGCTTGTTGGGGTAGTTGGGGCTGCCAGGGTTGACCAATAATACGCCATCACACCAGCAGACCAGGGGCTGATGAGTATCGCCAAACACCACCACATCCACGGGGCGGCCGAACTTCTTGGCCAGCAAGTCGCGGGCGCTGCCAGGCGGAAACTCCAGGAACGTGGCGTCTGGACTGGTCAAAATGCGGGGCGGCGGCCATTGTATATCGTGCACCATGCCGATGGCAACTTGTTCAACTTCCACCACCCGCGTGGTGCTTGCCAGCCTTTGCCCGGCTTCTGTGGGGTCTTCGTACCCCCGTACTGCCAGCACCGGGGCAACGGTTTCCAAGTGGTCCAGCACGCCCAGACACTCCAGGTCGCCGGCGTGCAGAATCAAGTCCACGCCGCGCAGGGCATCCACTGCTGGCTGGGGTAGCCCCCGCCCGCTGCCTGCCAGATGGGTGTCAGAAATCAGGCCGATTTTCATGGAATCTCGTCAGTTACGGCTTTCCCACAGGGTGAAATAGTCCAGGGTCTCCCCGCTCACGGCTTCGCTCAGTTCGTGCTGGCTGGTGCGCCTGAGCATGGCATTTTCCTCCTCCATCAGCCTGGCCATGGTAGCTTCCCACTCTTTCAGCTGGTTGGGAGCCAGCTTTTCTCCCAGGAGTTGCCGGAGACCCTCCACAAGCTGCTGGGAGTGGGTTGCCAATGCGCCGCCACTGATGATAAACACCACCACCGTGGGTATGTCCTCCGATTCTGGGTTTATGCCCAGGCGCAGTAGGATGAAGTTCATGGCCACGCCGCGGACCATTTCCTCCACCCGCAGGGGCAGGTTAATCAGGTGGATGAACGGCAGTTCGGCCCTCTCGCGCAGGGCGTCGGCAAACTCCTGCTCCACCATGTCGTAGAAATCGCCGCGGAGGACTTCCCCAGAGTTGAGCAGCACGAATCCAGCCTTGCCTGGGCGCAGGTCAGAAACCACGAACTCTTTCAGGTGGGGGAAAATGCAAAGGTGAAGATCAGCCTGCCGCTCCTCCGGTCCCAGGCCCTGGACATTTTCATCCATTCTGCGGGGTTGTCTCCTTGGTGTTGTCAGGTAAGGTTGCAAGGGGCAGGAAAAGAGAGAATGTCCCCGTGGTCTCAGTGCAGCAGGCTAGACAGGTCCAGCAATTGCCGGGTCATCCACTGGTTAAGGTCGTCCCGGCAAATGGTGTCGTGCAAAAGGGCGGCCCGGCGCTGGCGCTCTTCCTGGCCCATTTTTATGGCCTGGTACATTGCTTCCATGGTGCCCTCGATGTCCGTGGGGCACAGCGGCACCGCGCCCTGGGCCAGTTCCTGGTAAGCCCCGCTGCTTTCCGAGAGCAGTAGCACCCCGTTGCGAGTGTTTACCACCGGCCCTTCTTTGGCCACCAGGTTCATGCCTTCCACCAGGGTGTTGACCAACAGCACGTCATATAGCCGCATCCCGGCCACGGCCTGGGTGTAGTTATTCTCCATAAAAGCATTGATGGGCTGCCAATCGGGCGTGCCGAAGGTGCGGTTCACCTGGTCAATGGCTTGCTGCACCTCTTGCATGTAGCGCTGATACTGGCGAATGTGCGTGCGCGAGGGCACCAGAAAGGCCCAAAAAGTGACCTTGCCCTGCAGTTCCTGGTGCCGCGCCAGCAGCAGTTCATAGGCCTTGAACCCTCTGACAATGTTCTTGTTAGGCTCGGCCCGGTCAATGCGCACTAGGGTGGCCTCCCGGCACAGGGGCCGCAAACGGGCTTCATGCTCGCTGGTCCGAGGGGAGGCGGCAATGCGCTTCACCTCCCCCACGTTAATGGACATGGGGTAGGCCTTAATCCGGGCCTCCATTTGCTTCCAGCGGATTATGCCGGCGGTGCGGTCTACCTGAGCTTCTGGGAGAAAGGCCTCCACCGTGTCCAGGAAACTGCGCTGGTCTTCAGTAGTCTGAAATCCCACCACGTTGGCGTGGCACAGGGCGGAACAGATTTGCCGCGCCATGTAGGTGGGCACCATTTGCCAGTACCGGGGTGTGGGCCAGGGGATGTGCACATAGTGCTGGATGATGGCCCCAGGCAGTTCCTGGCGCACATACTGGGGCATCAGGTACAGGTGGTAATCATGTCCCATGACTATGGGAGGACGCCCGCTGTTTTTAGCTTCTGCCACCACTGCTTTGGCAAAGGCTTGGTTTACTGGAATGTAGCCTGTGTGCCAGGCGTCATGTACGGGCGCATCCACGTTGGGGTTGTAGGGCGGGTTCCACATGTAATGCTGAAGGAACCACAGCAGCGGGTTGCACAAGATATTGTAGTACTTGTGGTAAACGCGGCGCGGCGTTACAACGTACTGAAGATTAATCTTGTGGCCGGGCAGCGGCGACTTAATCTTGGGGCCGTGGCCGTTCTTTGAAGCCGCCCGGTCGCCCTCACCCATGGCGCTGGCCACCCAGGTGAGTTCCGAGGTTTGGCACAGGGAACTGAGGGCGGTAACGACGCCTCCGCTGCCACGGCGGGGTTCCAGACGGCCGTCCGCCCCCAGGTGATGCTCCACAGGTCCGCGGTTGCTGGCAACGATCAGGGAACGCTGGGATAGGACTCTTTGGCACAACTGGGCCAGTTCAGCCGACCCCAATTCCAGTTCGGGCGTTGCCATTATTCCTCGGCCTCAGGCAGAAAAGGGACGCCAGAGATTGCCCTGGCGCCACAGATTGGTGTAAGCGTCATCCAGCTAGCTTGCATTCTGCAGTGCTGGAAGTTGCCACGACGTTAGCACCTTGCCCAGGGGTTGTCAAGCAAACCGGGGGGAGCACAGGATAAGCACTCAATGCCGCTTCTTCAGTAGCAAGTACTGGCGGTTGGCGCCTTCGTAACGGTAAAGAGCGGCCATGGCAAATTGCTGTTAGGCCGCTCAAAGAGGGTGTCTAAAAAGGCTAGGTGCTCGTGGTTCTACAGGCTCACCACGAGCGGTCCTTCAGCCGAAGGACGCTCACCCTGAGCATGTCGAAGGGTAAGCCTGGACGTGTTAAGTAACTTTTGACACAGGCTGGCTCTGTTGAAAACTGTGGGGGTGCAGAGCGCGCAACCCCCGCCGTCCTTCCCAGGAAGGATGGTGTGTCCCCAGAAATGCTCTTTCTTCCCCCTTCC